>SXGR01180160.1_pt1 | contig 66087 bp, 56 predicted proteins | sample 3174711 | NCBI WGS metagenome assembly SXGR01 (sample SAMN11356860, study PRJNA531348) | freshwater metagenome | isolation source: freshwater sample F1-60 | place: China: Fuxian Lake, Yuxi | collected 2017-12-25 | reverse complement strand
CTTGGTCGCCAACATCGCGTTGGCGACGTACTTGGTCATCTCCGCGCTCTCGGGCGACATGACCAGGAAAGGATGCTCCGTGCGCAGGAAAGGGCCATAGAGATCTTGCAGCTTTTGGCCGACCTCGGCACGACGTACGCCGACGACGACGCGATCGGGTTTCATGAAATCGTCGATGGCAGCGCCTTCCTTCAAGAACTCCGGATTGCTCGCGGTCTCTATGGCGCGGCCCGCGACTTTCGACATGCGTTCCATCAGTTGGCGGTTCGTGCCGACGGGGACGGTGCTCTTGACGACGACAAGAGCGTCAGGCCGAAGATGCGGCGCCATAGCATCGCCGACGGCCCACAGCGCACTCAAATCGGCGGCCCCGTTCGCGCTCTGCGGCGTGCCGACGGCAATGAAGATCAATTCCGCGTCCTTGACCGTGCCGAGCAAATCGGTCGAAAATGTCAGCCGCTGTTCGCGCGTGTTGCGCGCTACGAGTTCCAGCAAGCCCGGCTCGTAGATCGGGATCTTACCCGCCTTTAGCGTGGCGATTTTCTGCGCGTCCTTATCGATGCCGACGACTTCGTTGCCGCTTTCCGCAAGGCACGTGGATGTGACCAGCCCGACGTACCCGGTGCCGACGACCGCGATTTTCAAGATGACGACTCCTTCGTTGAAGATCCAAGTTGGGCGTCATTATAATGGCGGCACGACTGTTCGGCCAACTTCCGAAATAGTCTCACGCAAAGGCGCAATGGAAAAAGATGACGAATTGCTCTTACATTTCTTTGCGCCTTTGCGTGAGTCGAATTTGATGTCGTCAAGGTCGATGCGCTCGGCACGCTGATGTCGCAGTTCTATGAGGGAGGTACGTTCGGCTCGGCCGACATGATTCGCGGCGCGCAGCCAGGGCGCCGCCGAGAAGTATCGTGACAGCCTGATACAATAGTATCGCAAGGGCAGGGGTGCCCAGGTGTAGCACACGGAGGCGTTCGAAGTCTGCGAATGCGGGCGCCGGCCGGACAAGAAAGAGATCGAGCGGTTGTTTCTGTTTCTTGAGCAATAGCCGTTTGCGACTTGGCGTTCGCGCGGCGTCATGTGAACGCCAAGCCGCAAGCGGTACACGCGGGGGGATCGACTTCATGAGAAATATCTGTTGTTTGATTGTGATCGTCTTCATCGGATTCGTCGGCGCGCCAAGCGTCCACGCCCACTTTATGTTCGTGCGGCTCCTGCCACCCGCGGAGGCGGGTCGGTTTGCAGAGGTTTACTTCAGCGACAAGGCCGACGCCGGCGATCCGCGCTTCATCGATAAGATCGCGTCCACCAAACTATGGATGCAAGCCAAGCCCGGCGTCTTCGATCCGCTGACGGTGCGGCCAACCGCCGATCGGCTCCGCGCGTTCATTCCGAGCGCCGGCGGCCTGTGTGTTGTAGGCGAATGCACCTATGGCGTCCTGGCACGCGGCAAGATGCCGTTTCTGTTGCGTCATTATCCCAAGGCCGTCTCCGGTAACGCCGAGGAGATTGCCGCGTTCAAGCCAAAACAGGAGATTCCATTCGAGATCCAGATGCGCGAGGTCGGCGGCGCGTTGGAATTCGTCGCCCTGGTGAACGGCAAGCCCAGCCCCGGCGCGAGCTTCAGCGCGGTGCCCACCGATTTGAAGGAGCACAAATTCACGGCCGATGTCCAGGGGAAGGCAACCTGGAAGCCGACGACGCCCGGATACTACGCCGTCTACACGGGACGGAAGCTCAAGGACGCAGGCACGCACGACGGCGAGAAGTACGGCGAGATCCGCGAATTCACGACGCTCGCCTTCGCCTGGCCGCTGCAAGCGAAGGGTCCCGATCCCGACGCCGTCAAGCTCTTTCAGGATGCCACCGCCGCCCGCGCCGCCTGGCACGACTTCCCTGGTTTTCGCGCCGACATTTCCGCCAACGCCGACGGCCGAACCTGGAAGGGCAGCGTCACGATCGATGCCAAGGGAACGGTCGCGTTGACCGAACTCGACGAGGTCGTTACGCCGTGGGTACGCGAGCAGCTTGATTCGCTTGTCTTACACCGGATGGCGCGGCCCGAAGGGAAGCCGCCCATTGTGCGCTTCGCGGATCAGAATCTCACGCATGCGCTGGGCCGGCTCGTCATCTTCGAGGGGGGGCAGTTCGCGTCGAGTTATCGCGTCAAGGATCGGCAAGTCATGGTCGTCAATCGATTGCTCGGTAAAGTCAACATGACGATTACGGTGCTTGAGAACGATGTCAACGCCGACAAGAAGTTCTTGCCGCGGGCGTATACGGTGCAATACTGGAACGGCAAGACGGGTGACTTGCAGCGCGTCGAGACGGTGCAAAATCGCTGGACGCGCCTGGGCGCATGGGATGTGCCGACGGAGGTGACGGTGCTGAGCGCGTCGTCCGTGGGGGTAGGAGTGAAGACGATGACGTTGACGCGTCACCAGTTGCAGAAGTAACGCCGCTTGCGGCTTAGCGTTCGCGCGGCGCTTCGCGAATGCTAAGCCGCAAGCAGCAAATAAAACAAGCTCACGGCGGCGAAGTAGGCAGCATTTCCTCGTATTCGCTGTTGTCCTCGACGCCGTTGTAGCGCCCCGGCACGATCAGCAAGTCGTCGTTCATCTCGTCGCGCGCGAAGGTCTTGCGGAACGTCGTGATGAACCAGCTCTCCGTCAGGTGTCCCGCAAGTTGCGCGCCAGGTAGCCGATGAGGCGCTCCTTCTCGCACTTCGCGTGCCGAGCTCGGATGATCTTGTAGATGGCCTCGGCGCGTGCGCTTCATGACGGAATGGGCGCTGGATTACCACGAGGCGCCGATCTGAAGTCTTCGTTTAGCGTTTGCACGACGCTGGCTGAACGCTCAACTGTGAGCGGCTTGATAGAATGATTCGCATGAACACCTGGCATTTGCCCAATGGCTTTCGCTTCGCGGGCATCCACTCTGGCTTACGCGCATCGGAACCGGGCCGGCTTGATCTCGCGCTCATCGTCAGCGATCTCCCCGCCGTCGCCGCCGGCGTGTTCACGCAAAATCGTGTGTGCGCCGCGCCAGTTCATGTGTGCCGGGAACGGTTGCCGGCGAACGACGTACGTGGCATCGTCGTCTGCTCCGGCAACGCCAACGCTTGCACCGGCCAGCAAGGCCTCGACGACGCGCGGCGCATGACGGCGCTCGCGGCCGGCGCCATCGGCGTGGATGCGAAAAAAGTGCTGGTTTGTTCGACCGGCGTCATCGGCCGGCTCTTGCCGATGAGCGTGATGGAAGCCGGAATCCCGAAAATCGCGCTTGCGTTGGCGGCGGGAAGCGATGCACTCGAGCGCGCGGCGCGCGCCATCCTGACGACCGACACACGCACGAAGATTCGCACACGCGCGCTAAACGGATTTTGCATCGCCGGTTTCGCCAAGGGCGCTGCCATGATCGGCCCCAACATGGCGACCATGCTCGCGTTCGTATTGACGGATGCGTCGATCGACGTCACCGATCTGGCAGCGATCGCTCCCGTCGCGGCCGATCGCTCCTTTAACTGCATCTCGGTCGAAGGCCACACGAGCACGAACGATTCGCTGATCTTCCTCGCCAATGGCCAGGGCGCAAAGTTGAAAGGCGCCGCGCTGGAGCAATTTCGCCAGGCCGCGATCGAGGTTTGCGCCGAGCTGGCGCGCGACATGGCGTCCGACGCCGAGGGAGCGAGCCATCTCGTGACGATCGACGTGGTCGGAGCGCGCACTGATGCCGAGGCGCGTGTCATCGCCAAGACAGTCGCGGAGAGCGCCCTGGTCAAGACCGCGATTTTCGGCGCCGATCCGAACTGGGGCCGCATCGTCTCGGCAGCGGGTTACGCGGGCGTTCCGTTCGAGGAAAGGCAACTTTCGCTCGCGCTGGGCGATTTTCTGCTGTATGAAAAGGGTACGCCGTTGCCGTTCGACGCCGCCGCGGTGTCGGGATATATGAAGGCGAATCGCGAGTTGACGATGCGATTGACGTTCACGCTTGGCGCGGGGCGTTGCACGTTCTATACGTGCGATCTCACATACGATTATGTGCGGTTGAACGCGGACTACACGACGTAGGTCTCAGTACCCGGTGCTGATGCATGTTCATCGAACTCACCAACATCTCCCGAACATTCGGCCAGACCCAAGCGCTGATCGATATCAACCTCAAGCTCGAAGTCGGTCGCATCGGACTGCTCGGCCCCAACAGCGCCGGCAAATCGACGTTGATGAAGATCCTGCTCGGCTTGCTGCCGCCGTCGTCGGGGACTGGCCGCGTGCTCGATCATGACCTCGCAACCGCCGGCGTGGAGTTGCGCCGCGCCATCGGCTACATGTCCGAGGCCGACGCGCTCGTGCCCGGTTTGCAAGGGGCCGAGTACGTTGCCCTTGCCGGCGAATTGTACGGCATGGCCCGCAAGCAGGCGCTGCGCCGCGCCCACGAAGTTCTCACCTATCTTGACCTCGGCGACGCCCGCTATCGCAAGCTCGAAGAGTACTCCACCGGCATGAAGCAACGGCTCAAACTCGCCCAGGCTCTCGTCCACGATCCGCCCGTGCTCTTGCTCGACGAACCGACCAGCGGCATGGACCCCGCCGGCCGCGAGGGTATGCTCGATTTGCTCGTGACGCTAGGTAAAGAGCACAAGAAGGCGATTCTGCTGTCGACGCATCTCTTGGGCGACATCGACAAGGTTTGCGACGCCGTGATTATCTTGCACCACGGGCGCATCTTGTGCCAAGGTCCCGTTCAGCAGCTCTGTCAAAGTCGGCACGATCGTTACAAGTTGCAAATCCAGGGCGAACCGAATGCCCTTCTCGACGACTTGCGCCTTGAAGGTGTGCAAGTTCTCCACGACAATGGACGTGGGGAGTACCGCGTGCAGGTCCCCACGGGCTGGACGAGCCAGGCGTTCTTCAAGCTCGCCCAGGTGCATGAGGTCGTCGTCCGCGGTTTGCAGGCGGATAACGAAGATCTGGAAGAATTGTTTCATCGCGTAATCTCGGAAAATCAGTCCCAAGCCCCATCATGAGCGCCACCCGTATCCGCTTGCGGCTTAGCGCTCGCGGGGCGCCATGCGAACGCCAAGCCGCAAGCGGCGAACAAACATGCCGACGCTTCTCCACTACCGTTCCTGGCAAGGCGAATTCCATAGCCCCTGGTGGTCGGTTTGGCCCATCGCGCGCGTCGCGCTCGGCACGTTGCTGCGCCGTAAGCTCTTCTGGACGCTGTACGCCTTCGGGCTGCTGCTCTTCTTCATGTTCTTCTTCGGCACGTTTCTACTCGCCTGGGCCGAGTCGTTGGTCTCCGGCACGCAGCCGCAGCTCGCACGCTTCGGCGATCTGGGCCGCGTGCTCACGACCAATATCCGGCGGGCCCTGGTGATTCTCGAGGGCAGCCGTGATACCTTCCAGTATTTCTTCGCGTATCAAGGCGGGATCGTCATCGTCACGCTGTCCTTGGTGGGCGCGATTCTCGTCGGCAACGACTTCACGCACAAGAGCCTCGGTTTCTATCTGGCCAAACCGATCAATCGCTGGCACTACATCCTTGGCAAGTGTCTCGCGGTGTTCATCGTTGTCCAGATGATGACGACGCTGCCGGCCCTGGTGCTGTACGGCCAACACGCATTCGACGACTGGGACTACCTGCTAAACGTGGATCATTTCACGGCGAACGACGGCAAAGGTCCGGCTGGAATAGCGCTGCTTTTGGCCGTCGTGGGTTACGGAACGCTTCTATCGGTGGTTCTTAGCATCCTGCTCGTCGCCGCCGCGAGCTGGATGCGCCGCACCATGCCGCTCATCATGGTGTGGATCTCGGCGTTTTTTTATCTGCGGTTGCTGGCGAACATCCTGGTCGACGGCCTAAAATATGACGTGCGCTGGCGGTTGCTCGATTTATGGAACAGCCTCACGCTGCTTGGGCAGGGCTGTCTCGGTTATGCAGCGGAGGAAATCAGCCCGAAGCCGCACCCGGAGTTCTGGGAAGCGGGATTGATGCTGATCGGAGTTTGCACCGTATGCCTGATCTACTTGAATCACCGGACGCGGGGCGTCGAGATCGTACGCTAGCAATCACCGCGGACCGCATAGCGCTCGAAGAACGCCAGGCGAGCGCTAAGCCAGAAGCGGCCGAGAGCACGCCCGTATTGTTGTTCCAGCACGTCTCGAAATGGTACGGCCCCGTTATCGGCATCAATCAGGTGACGCTGGAATTGCGTCCCGGTATCACCGGACTCGTCGGCCACAATGGATCCGGCAAGAGCACGCTCCTGCGCCTGGCCGCCGGGCAGTTTCGCCCCGACCTAGGCGCCGTCACGATCGCCGGGCACGACGCCTGGACCGCGGACGCCAAGCGCCACCTTGGCTACTGCCCCGAACTCGACACCTTTTACGAAGAAATGTCCGGCCGGGCCTTCGTGCGGACGATGGCCCAGCTCGTCGGCTATGCACGCGTCGAAGCTCGGCGCCGCACGGAGGAAACGCTCGAACTCGTCGGCATGCGCGACCGCGCCGACCGCGTGCTCGCCGGCTACTCCAAGGGCATGCGCCAGCGCATCAAGCTCGCCCAGGCTCTGCTTCATGATCCGCCCTTGTTGCTCCTCGATGAACCGTTGAGCGGCATCGACCCGATCGGCCGGCGCGAATCGATCGCGCTCTTTCGCGAACTGGCGCGGCGCGGCAAATGCCTGTTGATCTCTAGTCATGAACTCGAGGAACTGGAAAAGCTGACTGATCACGTCGCGATCATGGCCGCCGGGCGCATCGCCGCCGTCGGCACTCTGACGCAAATACGCGATTTGCTCGACGATCATCCGCTGTCGATTCGCATTGCCAGCGACCAGAATCGCCAGCTGGCTGGGCTGTTGCTCGATCTCGACGAGGTCGTCGGCGTCGAGCGCGACGACCACTATCTTCTGGTGCGAGCCAAGAACCCACGCCGTTTCTTTCAGCGCCTCGGCGACCTTGTGCTCGACCGCATGATCGAGATCCGCCATCTGGAAACGCTCGACGAATCGACGCACGACGTATTGGGCTACCTGCTCGGCGGAAAGGCGCGCTAGCCAATCAGTCGGACGGGGGACGTGCCAAATCCGCAGCGGCAGCGAGGTTCTGAAAGACATTGTGAATGATGCCAAGGACTCAACAATAGCGGGCAATAAAAACACAGGTGCCACGCCATCCTGGAGCAAGCCATGAAAACACTCGCTGCTGCGGCCATCACAGCTCTCGCGTTTGCCTTGAACGCTGCGCCATTGCTGGGGCAACTGAAAGAAAAGCTCGTTTATGATGAAGCCAGGGACGGCGATTTCGGCCCGGCCAAGCCCGATGCAAAAGCGGCCATCCGCTTGACGCAGCCAGGCATCCATGTAATGAAGGGGACCGGGATCGATGTCAAGGACGACTGCGACGCGTTCGTGTTCGAGGTCGCGGCCGGCAAGGCCTTCGATTTCTGCCTGGTCGCTGACGCGGCGGAGTTCAAGAAACTTCGGTCCATCGGCTCGGACGGCATGGTCAAGGAGATCGCGTTTGCCTCCTCCAATCTCGCCTTTCGCGTGCCGCGCCACATTAAGATGACCGGGTTGCCGCCCGGCAAATATCACGTCGAAATGTTGTTCGGCCCCAACGGCGCCAGCGGTAACTGGGTCGTCAACATTGCCATTCGCGACGACGACACCCCGATCGAAGGGCTGTGCAAGGAAGCGCTCGGCTTCGAAACGATCGAGAAGATGAAGCAGGTCGACTGGCCCGGCGCCATCTCGATCTTCCATGGGCACAACTGGGGCAAGGACGATAAGTACCCGATCGCCATCAAGGAAGCAGGCTTCCGTGCGACCGGGGCCGGCGAATGGCAAATCGACGAGTGCAGAAAGCACGGGTTGCGGGCGTTCGTCTTCATCTGGCCGCACGAGGCCGGCATCATTCCCAAGAAGTACAAGGAAGACAAGACCGTCCTGTGTTACTACCTTTCGGATCGCGTCAAGCCGCAGCAGTGGGGCGGTTGGGCGACCTTCGAGAACACAGCCTTTGCCGGCGATCCCCGGCATCCAGCCATCTTTACGATGAATGCGGACTGGGGCAGCTTCGATCTGTTCTGTCCCACGGTTCGCGGTCGGGCGCTCGAGTATTACCATTACGACTGGGATGCCAAGCGCCGCCCGCATCTGCGTTACGCTCTACTCGACCAGGCCCGGCAGGCGTCGCTCAAGCACGGCGACGTGCCCGTGTGCCGAATTGTCGAGGTCCGGCCCGAAGACATGCGTAAGACTCGCCACACCTACTTCACGAGCCTGGCCTACGGGGTACGCGGCTTCCGCACGGGGGGCGGCGGCGTCTTCGACACCAAGAATCGCGATGAGCGCGGCGTGCCGATGCGGAACGCCTTCAGTGAGGAACTCAAGAGATGCAACGCCGCCGTCAACGCGTATTCGCCGGTGTTCCTCGAGACACGTTGCGTGGCGGTCTATCACACGGCGCCGCTTCCCGCGGGCTGCGCGCTCGCGCCAAAGGATTCCTGGATTACCCTCGAAGGGGACGAAGTGCTGGTCGGAGTTTTCCACAAGAAGATCGACGCCGACAAGGAGGCCAAGGTAACACGCTACTTGCTCGTCGCCAATCGCGATGCCTTCCGCGCCCGGACGGCAACACTAACGATCCTCGGCGGAGAGGCGCGAGTTCAACGTATGGACCGACAGTCGGCCCAGTGGGTTGAGCATCCGAGCAAGAACAACGGCAATGCCACGCAGGTGCAAGTGCAACTTGAAGACGGCGGAGGCGAGTTGTTGCGCATCGTCGCAAACCGGCGCTAGCCAAGATAATTCATGTAACCACGAAACACACGAAAAACACGAAAGGAAAAAATACAGTGTGTCGTTTAGCAAACGACCGGGTTTTTGTCCCAACCTCAATGTCTGAAACACTTTTCGTGTATTTCGTGTGATTCGTGGTGAATAATCTGGATCACGCGATGCCCGGAATGACGCGGCCGTGCACGAGGGTCAGCCGTTCCTGTCGGCCGAGGTGCAGATAGTTCAGGCGGTCCTGGTCGAGGCCGAGTTGGTGTAGGATGGTCGTATGCAGGTCGCGGAAGTGGATCCGTTCTTCGACGGCGTGCAGGCCGATGGCGTCGGTGGCGCCGATCGTCTGTCCCCCTTTGACGCCGCCGCCCGCGAGCCACATGCTGAAGCCGAGGTTGTGATGGTCGCGGCCGCGGCCGGCCTGGGCCTCGGGGGAGCGGCCAAACTCGCCGCCCCACACCACGAGCGTAGACTCCAGAAGGCCGCGCTGTTTCAGGTCACGCAGCAAGGCGGCGATCGGCCTGTCAACCTTGGCGGCCATGCGGACGTGGTTCTCTTCGATGTCGTGATGGGCGTCCCATTGCATGTTCGCGGGGCCGCCGCCGGAAACCACCGTGATGAAGCGAACGCCGTTCTCGACGAGCCGACGTGCTAGCAGGCAGCGGCGACCATAGTCATCGGTCGATTCGGCGCCGACGCCGTACATGTCGAGTGTTGGCCGCGTCTCGCCGGAGAGGTCGAACAGGCGCGGCGCTTCGGCCTGCATGCGGAACGCCAACTCGTACGAGCGGATACGCGCGGACAGCTCTTCGTCCCCCGGCGGCAGCGACGCCGCGTTCAGGTCCTCGATGAGCCGAATGGTTTCGCGGCGTTGTGACAGAGTCACGCCGGGCGGCAGATCGAGGTTGCGCACTGGCTGCGGCCCGCTGCGCAACATGGTCGGCTGGTACACGGCCGGCAAGAAGCCGTGCATGTACATCGGTTGGCCCGCTTCGAGAGCGCCCTGCGGATCGGGAAGGACAACGTACGCCGGCAGCGCTCGGCTCTCCGACCCAAGACAGTACACGACCCACGAGCCCATGCTGGGAAAGCCCGGCACCGTCCGCCCGCCGAACAACTCGTACTGCGCCGCTGAATGCACGACCATGTCGCCGTGGCAAGAGCGGAGCACGGCGATGTCGTCCACGCAGGTCGCCATATGGGGAAACAAATCGGAGACTTCGGTGCCGCTCTGGCCGTGGCGGGCAAAGCGCCGGGCGCTGCCGAGTAGTCGGGCGTCGCCGGTAATCTGTTGATAACGCGCTTCACCGAACTCTGTCGGCCGACGCTCCCCGTGCAGCCGATTGAGCAGCGGCTTGGGATCAAACGTTTCCAGATGGCTGGGACCGCCTGCCATGAACAGGAAGATCACTGACTTCGCTTTGGCATTCGGCAGATGCGGCGGCCGGGGCGCGAGTGGATCGTGCGCCTGGGCACGCGCCTGCTCCTCATGAAGCAAGGCAAGCAGGGCCAGGCTGCCGAAGCCGCACAAGGAGCGGCGGAGAAAGTCGCGGCGACTTTGCGTGAGGTTGAGCACGGTGACCTCTAGTCGACGTAAAGGAACGCATTCAGGTTAAACATCGCCAGGGCAAACTCGCGCGCGGGCTGTCGGCGCAGAAACGCGACGCATCGCTCGCGTTCGGCAACGGACGCCGGCCGGCCGGTCGTGATCAGGAACGCTCGATCCACAACGCGCGCCGGGTCCTTTGCTCCGGCCTCTTGCTCCAAACGCTTGGCGAAGGCTTCCGCCAGGCGATTGGCCAGGTCGCCGTTCAAAAGTTCCAGGGCTTGCAGCGCGTGCGTGCTCGACTCGCGGCGCGGACAGCTCGTTTGCAGGTCCGGCTGGTCAAACACCTGGCCAAACGGGGGACGCAGGTTCCGTTTGGCGATGAGGTAGATCGAACGCCGATCGTGCTCGCGGACATCGGCAGTCACTTTCCACTGGGCCGGATCGTAGAGCAAATCGACGAGGTCCTTTTGTAGCGGAATGACCACGCTGGGACCGCCTGCCTTCAAGTTGAGCCGTCCAGCCGCCGTGAGCATGGCATCGCGCAGTTCCTCCGCGCTCAGCCGTCGGCGCGGAAAGTGCCAGTAGAGGCGATTGTCCGGATCCTTGACGCGCGCCGCGGCAGCGTCCACATGTTGATGAACGCTTGCCTGCTGATACGTGCTACTCAGAGCGATCATGCGGTGCAAGGGCTTCAGACGCATGCCCTGGCGAACGAATTCGTTGGCCAGATAATCGAGCAATTCGGGATGACTTGCACCGCTGCCGTTGACGCCGAAATCGTTCGGAGTCGAGACCAGGCCGCGGCTGAAGTGGTAGTGCCAGACACGATTGACCATCACCCGCGCCGTGAGCGGATGGTCCGGATGGGCCAGCCACTGAGCCAGCGCCGTGCGCGGAGTCTTGCCGATGGTCGGAGCTACTCTCCCTTTGTTAGCCGGACGCGCAAGCGACGGATCGGCGGGACCGTCGCTTGCGCGTCCGGCTAACGGGGACAACTGAGTGGGGAATCCGGGCTCGACGCGTTTACCTTTCTTCTCGGGCATGCCACGGCGAAGCACATGAATTTCTGTCCGCTCGGTATCGACGTCGCGGACGGAGCACAGGCTCGGCAGCGGCGTCGGCAGCTTGCTCTGCACTGCCTTCAACTCGCTCTGTAGTCGCTCCTTGTCGGTCCCCTTCGCCGTGGTGATGCTCCGCTTGAGATCGGTAATTTTTTTCTGCAATGGCGCCGCGACCGCCTCCCAAGCGGCCTTGGTCTTGGCATCGGCCAGAATGACGTTATGCTCCTGCGTGCCGGCCAGGAACGCTTGCAGTCGGTAGTAGTCCACTTGCGTGAAATCATCGAAGCGGTGATCGTGGCAGCGCGCACATCCGACGGTGAGACCCAGGAAGACCATGCCGACCGAATCAGTCATCTCGGTGAGCACTTCATTACGGCTGAAGGCGACGTTCTGGTTGCCGACGTTGCGGCGCACCGGACCCAAGCGATGAAAACCCGCCGCCACATGGAAGGATGAAGGCGGAAGGATGAAGGATGAATCGGCAGGAACTAATTCATCCTTCATCCTTCCGCCTTCATCCTTCAAAAGGTCGCCGGCCAACTGCTCGGTCAGGAAGCGGTCGTACGGCTTGTCGTCGTTGAAGCTGCGAATGACATAGTCGCGATATCGCCACATCCCCGGCAAATAATTGTCGTACTCGAAACCTTCCGACTCGGCATAGCGAACGACATCCAGCCAGTGCTGCGCCCAGCGCTCGCCGTAATGCGGCGAAGCGAGCAAACGCTCCACCAAACGTTCATACGCATCGGCGGCGGGATCCTCGACAAAAGCACTTATCTCTTTTGGCGTCGGCGGCAGACCCGTGAAATCAAACGAAAGCCGGCGAATGAGCGTACGGCGGTCGGCCGGCGGGGCAGGCTTCAGTCCCTTTTCGAGCAGCCGGGCAAGCACGAACGCATCGACGTTCGTGCGCACCCAGGCGCGTTGAGCGCCTTCCGTGAATCGCGGCGGTTGGGGTTGCATGCGCGGCGCAAACGACCAGTGATCGGTATAGCCATTGGCCGCACAGCAAAAACATACACAAAGTGCAAGCAGACGTTGTGCCAGCATCGCGAGACTCGCCTTACGTGGATTGATGCCGTAGCCGTTCACCTCCCCTCTCCCCCTGTACTCAGGGGGAGAGGGGCCGGAACAGACTGTTGCGCGACGCCCCAACCCCTCACCCTCGGCCCCTCTCCCCTGAGTACAGGGGAGAGGGGTGAATAGCTACGCTGCCGCTATCCGACTCTAAAGAGACACGACGCCCAGGGGTCAGGATGATCGCAATCGGTATGGGTGAGACGGATCGACCCCAGTGCGGTGAAATCCGGCGACATCGACACAACTGACATTGCCTTTGTAGGGGAAATTGGCCGCCTGCCCACCCAGGTAGTTGAGAAGCTCATTCAGATCCTGGCACCTTTTGAGAGCATCGAACACCGTCCGGTCGTGGTTGGTCATGCGGAGCCATTGCTTGACCCGGCAGAGGATGTAGGCCGAAGGTAGGCCCGACGCGCGGCAGAGTTCGGCATAACGGGAAATCAAGGGCAGCCACTCCGCCGGCGCCCGCGCGGAGGATTGAAGCACACCGCCGGGAATGCCGAGTTCGCGGGCCGCCTTGGGTCCCAGGGTCGGATCGGCCAATGCCCCTCGGCCCAGCATAAAGTGTTGACAACCGGTCTCGTCGCGGCAACGGCGGAGATCGTCGATGGTCCAAATCTCTCCGTTTGCCACCACGGGAATACGCAGGCGAGCCCGTACTTCCCGGAGGGGCCGCCAATACGCCGGCGGCCGATAGCCCTGGGATTTCGTGCGGGCGTGGACCGTGATCCAGTCAGCGCCGCCTTCGGCCGCCCGCTCGGCGTTCAAATGAATCGCATGGATATTGTCCCAACCCAGCCGCATCTTCGCACTGACGGGCGATTCCGCGGGCACGGCCGCGCGCACCGCGGCGACGATCGCACGAATGCGGTCCGGATATTGCAGGAGTGTGGCGCCGCCGTCATGGCGGTTGACCGTCCGCGCGGGGCAGCCGAAATTGAGGTCCACGGCGCGGGCGCCGGCGTGAATGGAGGCCAGAGCGGCCTGCGCCAGCTTGGCGGGATCGCCGCCCAAGAGTTGCACCTGGACTGGCAGTCCCGTGGGAGTTGTGCCGCCGTGCATCAATTCGGGAACGTGTTTCTGAAAGACGCGCACGCCGGGTATCGCCTGGCTGATGCGAAGAAACTCCGCCACACAGAAAGTGAACCCGCCGAGTTCCGACACCAAGGCACGCATGGCCCTATCCATTACGCCTTCCATGGGCGCCAGCACGAGGGCCGGAATGCCGGCTCGGATCCACGGAAATGGTGCGGAGTTGGTCACGGTGCTCTCGCGGTGAGGGAACTGAGGGCATCTGTGACCGCCTCTTCCGCCGCGCCGCATTTGCGAATATCCGCCAGCAACTGCGGCAGGCTCGCGGAAAACGCTGCCAGCGCCTGTCCTTGTTGTTCCGCGGACGCCGTGGCAGCCGCCAACATTTTTTCGCGTTGGGCGATGAGCGAAGCCGGGGCGCGGTCGCCGAGTCGCCAGGCGGATCGATAGACGGCATACAGTTGCCGATCGCCAGGATTCCGCCAGCGATTCGGCGGCGCGGATACGGATAGGTCCGGCTCCGGATGAATCGGAACGTCGATGAAGGGAGTGATGAAATGCAGTCCGCCGCGTGACAGGAGCGTCAGCGGTTTCGCGAGCAACCGATCGCGTTGCTGCTTGGTAACAGGGACCTGCGTCTTGACTTCGCTCATCTCACCCGGCTTTCCCGCACGCAAGCTAACCTCGATCGCTTCCTTGCCGATCTTGATTGTTAGCCCGACCTGATGCCCGTTGGCGGCGATGGCTTTCCGTAGCGATTCAGGCAACGGAGTCTCTTGCTTGCCGGCGCCGAGGTCCGTGCCGTCCAGGATCAGACGCTTGTTGCCATCCACCAGCACCCGCCAGCTTGCGCGTTCCTCGACGCCCAGGCCGAGACCCGCCTGACCCGTGCCGGGATTGATGCGGAAACCGAGGACGCAGCCGATCGACGGCTCGTCGGTGCCGCGCCGCACCAGACCGACCAGAGCGGGGACCTCCGCCTGGCGAGGGTAATCCATGAGGAGCGGATCGTGAACGGGCTTCGCGCCGGGCGGATGCAGCAGGTCGGTCTGGGCATGCGTTCCCTTGTTGGGGAAGCCATAGGACATGAGCTTGTCGCCGTCCTGCTCCCAGCCCCACTCGACGTAATGGAACGACGAACGTCGGGCACGCGCCCAGCGCGTGAAATCCTCGTCGAGCTTGGCCCAGGAGCCGAACAGTTCATCCAGAAGCGAATGCGAGCGCTCGTGATACGACCCGTGTAGTTTGAGCCGCAGCAACTCATCGCGCCAGATGCGGTATTTCAGCGACCGCTCGACGTCGGTGGTGAAGTAGGTCACGAGGAGGAAGCCGACGTCGCGGCCTCCCAGGGTTTTGCTCTTCGCGTCCTTCGGGTTGACGGCGCTCGGCGTGAAGGGTTCGCGCTGAAAGCGGCGCAGGGCGTCGTCATAGAAGTTGTTGATGGTCGGCTTGTCCACGACGTTGACAGTCAGCCGCTTTGCCGACTCGTCCCAGACGTGATTCGCCAGCGTGTCGGCGACCCCTTCGACCCACCAGCCCGGCAGGTGGCTGAACCGTTCCGCCAGGCAAAGCTGGTAGAGGTGGGCGCACTCATGGAGGAGAATGTAGCGGAGATGGTATTGCAGTCCGCCGCTGGGAAACTGGTAGGCGGCGTTGTAGTCCTCGTAGGTGATGCCGCCGCCGTTGAAATTCCAGGAGATGCCGTCCGATTTCAGGGCCGCTTCGAGTGACTTCTTGTCCTTCGCATAAATGATGGCCATCCGCTTGCGCTCGAGGTCGGGCAGCTCTCGGCCGAACAGCTCGACGTAGTGCGGGAAGGCCAGTTCCAGAAGCGTGAGGTAATGCCGGGCGCGTTCCTCGGAATGATTGGTCTTGAGGGCGTAGTGGCGGCTGACGTACCAGGTGAAGCCTTCGGCGTTCTTGACGCGTTTGCCCGAAAAGGTCTCCGGAATCGTTTGCCCGACCTTGCGGATCGTGATGTTTTTCAACGTGGAGGATCGCCCCGAGACGACGATCTCGACCGGCGTCTCCGCAGGCGGCGGCACGGTCTCGCCCGTCCGAGCAGCGGCGACGAAATTCCCCAGGAGCAAGCCACCGAGGAGCTGCCAGCAGCCAATCATCCCAAGGCGCATTTTCATCGTGGTACCGATGGTTTGCTTTTGCAGGTATGACGCGCCCGACAAAGTCGAATCGGCCCGTTAGCCGGACGCGCAAGCGACGAATTTTTCCATTTCCGTCGCTTGCGCGTCCGGCTAACAAGACTTTTGTCGGGGGCGTCAGGTATGTCTACTTCGCTTTTCGGATGCTCAGGCTGGTCGGTTCCGCGGTAATTTTCAGCCGTGGAATCGTGATACATCCAGACGCATCGGCCCGGACCTCTCCCTCGGACGTGCCAAAAGTCCAGCGCACCGTCGCCCCCGGGGCGATCCGCAACATTTGCAGCCGGCGCAAGCTGACATCGGCGGTCGCTTCCGCCGGGATCGTAAACGTTGTCTTGAGCTCTGAAGCCTTGACAAGAAATAGGGTAGTTTCAATCAGGTCCGGCGTATCTCGTACGCTCTTCCATCGGAAGAAAGCGTTGACCTGGCCCGCCTTTTTATCGGTGAGTTGACTCGGCCAGGGGAGCGGGTCATTGGTCGAGGCATCGGTGAATACCGGATAGCACTCGTTTTTCTTGACGCCCAGCCAGTCAAAAGAGCCGATCAGGTCATTCACCTTCATGATGTTCGCATGGTTATTCGCATGGCCGAACGGCCCCCAATATAAGATGAGCGGATATTTTCGCTCGCTCATGGTCTTGACGAAGCCGTCGTGGCCACGAGACCACCCGTCGTTTTGCGCGGAATAGTCAACGACGATCGGCGGGTCGGGGAGGGCGATATTCGCCGGCACTTTATTCGGCGGGAAATACATGCGGCTAGAAACGTGTTTGACCTCGGCGGGAACATTCGCCTTGATGGCGGCGAAGACATCCCCGTGGCGCATGCCGATCCCGAGGGTGCCGCTTCCGCCCATGGAATTTCCACACAAATAGACGCGGTTCGCGTCGATGCCGTATTGCTTGATCACCCATTTGACCGTGTCAATCACCCGCTTATCCGTGGGGCTCACCTCGGGGCCTGCGTACTTGTTGATACCCCACCACCAATCCCCCTTGTTGGCCCGGCAATCGAGGTACAGCGCAAAGAAATCCAACGGAGAATGGTAGATGTCGTGGTTGCCGACCTTGGCCGTGCAGGCCAAACACGAGTGCACGTCATGCCCGGCGGAATGCAAGACTACATAAAGCGGGGCGTTCGATTTCGCCTGCTTTGGATGGAGAACCAGGAAGGTGTCTCGTTGAGGCTCCGCATAGCCCCACTCCTTCCTGACCCCATGCTTGAAGGTCTCCAATTTTCGCCCGGTAAACTCCGAGTCCTTTTGTTTTTCCGGCTGCCAACTGGCATCCTGCGCGCTGGCCAGCGTGGCAAGCACCAAAGTAAGCCCCGAGGCGAGGATCCATTTCTTCATGTCATACTCCCTATTCTGGACCGTGTGTGCCGGCGCCGTTTGATTGCTCGCCCAGCTACCGAATAAGCTAAGAAATCGGGACGCGTGTGAGCAGGAAATTCATTGCAAGACGCGGAACTGCAAAGAGGAGGGCTCTTGGCGAGGTTCGCGCATAGCCAGTTCGACGAGCTGATGTGACGGCGCGAGATGACAGACGGGATCGGTGGCAGCCGGGTCGCCGGTCAGCAGAAACGCCTGGCAACGACAGCCGCCGAAATCCGTTTCGCGCCGGTCGCAACTCCAGCACGGTTCAGGCATCCAATCCGTGCCGCGAAAGCGCTCGAACACAGGAGCGTGGAACCAGATCTCAGCCAGCGCGGTAGATTGGACATTGGGAAACTCCAGGCCAGGAATCTCCCGCGCCGTCTGGCAGGGCAGAACCGCGCCGTCCGGAGCAACAGTCAAGAACACGCGGCCCCAGCCATGCAAACACGCCTTGGGGAATTTCTGAAAATAATCGGGCAGGACGTGAACGATTTCCAGGTTCGGTAGCCGGCTGCGGGCGTCCTCCACCAGCGGTGCCGCACGTTCGACCTGCTCGCGCGTGGGCAACAGGGCGGCGCGATTGCGGAACGCCCATCCGGTGTACTGCACATGCGCCAGTTCCAGCCGATTCACCTGCCATTGCTCGGCAAGCGAAAGGATGGCTTCGAGGTGATCGAGATTGTGCCGGTGCAACACCACGTTGAGCGTGACCGAGAACTGCAACTGCTTGGCCGCCAGGACGGCGCGGCGTTTCTTGTCGAAGGAAGTCCTGCCGGCAAGCCAATCGTTTTCACCAGCCCGCGCATCAAGCAAACTGATTTGCAGGGCATCGAGCCCGGCGGACTTCAAGCGCTCCAGGGCCGCCTCATCGGCCAGGGTTCCGCCGGTGCTCAAGTGAGTATAGAGGTCGTGTTGACGGGCACACTTCACCAGCTCGGGCAAGTCCGGGCGGACCAACGGCTCCCCGCCGGAGAAATGGACCTGGACCACTCCCAGCGCTGCGGCTTCGGCCAGCACTCGCTGCCAGGTGGCCGTGTCGAGCTCCTGCCGATAGCGCTGCAGCTCCAGCGGATTGCTGCAGTAAGGGCACTTGAGCGGACAGCGGTAAGTCAGCTCAGCCAACAGAGCCAGCGGTCTAGGAATCGGCATCACGAAGCAGCCCTTTTTGTGCCAGGCGCTGGAGGAATTCGCATACCTCTTCACGTGGAGCTTCGATCAATGTAGCAAGCAATTCGTCAAGCAAACGGCCATCACAAAGGCGCACGATGGCCGCTCCAGTATCGTTCAAGACCAGAATGCCTTCGGGATAAACGAGCTGGTGTTGTCCGCGCAGCTCATCCCAGCGATAGCGAGCGTGACGGACGAGCTTGGGCCGGCGCATGGGGTGTTCTGGATTCACGTCGATGTCCCCGTGTCGGCAATGCAATGGTAGTACATCGCATCAAGCTGAGCGCACAAAATGTCGCACTTGAGCCGCAGCGCAGCCACTGCCCGTTCCTGTTCTGGATAGGTGCAACAATGCTCCAGGACTAGTGCCAGACCGTGGTCGCTGTCGCGCCGCGCCAGCGGGGGCCGGGAGCGAAAGTAAGCCAGGGCGGCCGAGTCAATCCAGGTGTAATGCTTCTCGAAGGCAGCCAGGCGCTCTGTCATCAGCGCGGGGGCGAATAACTCGGTCAGCGACGACGCCACGCCTTCGATCCACGGCTTGCTGGCGACGAAGTTCACATAAGCATCGACGGCAAACCGCACGCCGGGCAACAACAGACGATCGCTCTCGAGGTCGTCCCGGCTCAGATCCACAGCTTCTGATAGGCGCAGCCACTTCTCGATGCCCCCCGGATCCTGATCGGTGCCGTCATGGTCCAAGATGCGCTGTACCCAGAGGCGGCGCACCGCGCGCAAGGGGCAGCGTGCCAGGAGCAGCGCGTCCTTGATGGGGATGTTCTTCTGATAGTAGAAGCGGTTGGCCACCCAGAGCTTAATTTGCTCGCGATTCAGTTTGCCTTCATTCATCAGGCGATGAAACGGGTGCTTGTCATGGTAATGCAGTCGGCCCACCTGGCGCAGTTGATCGGTGAAGTCTTGGAGCGACCAGGGTTGCATGGACCTACTCCGCAAATTTCGGATTGCGGAGGGTGGATGTGTATCCACAATCCGCTGCACTACTGTCCGGTTATATGTCGATTAACGTCAACTGGTTATGACTTAGTGTTTTTTGTTCTCGTTCGCCGAAGGCGTTGAGCGTGGCAAAAAACTGTCTTTGGCCGTAAAACGTGCTGCTGAGAATTTGCAAGATTTCGTTCAAACCGTAGTCCAGATTCAGCTCCTTCGTCTGAATCGCCACAAGGACGTACACGCAGATCGAGATTCTCATCTGTGTTCGCACAGCGTTCGGCGCGGTGCCGTGGAACGCCTCAAGGTGCAAGCGATGCAGCCGTAAATACGGGAAAAAGGTGCTTCACAGTTGACCAAGACCAGCGCCACTTGGATTCAGTCCCTATTTCGGATAAAATACCTAGGAACGTCCCCGTAGCTCAATTGGATAGAGCGTCGGCCTCCGAAGCCGAAGGTTACAGGTTCGACTCCTGTCGGGGATACTAATCCAAGGCCCAATAGAAATCGCAATGATTTTCTGTTTAACGCCTTGCATATGAACAATCGGTTCTACGCCATTCGTGTGGGAAAAGTTGTAGGGTGGGCCTCGCTACGCTCGACCCATCCTACAAATCCACATGATTGGCGCAGAGTCGAACAATCATTTCTGAAAACGGACCGCCTTGCAACGAGCAACCAATTTCGCGACTGTTTTTTCCGTGGAAGTATCCCATCCTCTGGTACGTTGGCGACATCGGAAACTAGAAGTTGCTTGGAGATTTCTGGTGCTGCGATCATGGCGAAAGACCTTGGCGCCGTGGGTGCAACGGACTCCAAGACGAACCAGGGGACATTCGCGACCAAGAGCCAGTTCTCCTTTGTAGTCGTCGAAGAGCCGCACCCCGCCTTTTTTGATGCTCAGATTCTTGCGCACGACGATCCGGCGATAGGTGCTTTTACAGGCAATCCGACGATAGGTAGTTTTCGCTACGTCATCACTGACCAGTCGTTTATTCTCGAACGCACGCTGCCGCACGATTTCTTCCCTGGCCGTCTTCCTGCTCATCGCTGTATGCGATGACTTGCCGAGTAACTACAATGAGTGGATATGATCCGGATTCTGAATGGTCGGTGCAACCGGGAGGTACAACCAGTGGAAATCGCGAGTCGTTCAGTAATGACGTAATTCTTTATTCGTCAACCAGTTGGAGAGGTGACAGAGTGGCCGATTGTGCCGGTCTCGAAAACCGGTGTTGGTGAAAGCCAACCGAGGGTTCGAATCCCTCCCTCTCCGCTTGGCATTTGTTCATTAAGATGTTTTACCTGGAACGGAGTGGCACAACTCGCCACCCCGTCGTCGTTTGTGCCGACCTCGTGCGACTCGCCACCATTCCCTCCCGCTGGCCGCTGCGCCGTCTTTTGCGCTCCGAGTGAGCCGGATTCTGCGCCGCTCGCGGCGCGGTCGTAATGTTCGTCGGTCGTCTGGGCGTAGTGCTTCAGGCTCACCTTGGCATCGTGCCCCATCCACAACGCGACGACGTGAACCGGGAACTCTTCGAGCAGTTCGGTCTCTCGGCTCGAACGCAGGTTGTGGAACAAGCGTGGCCACGGCTCCAGCCCGGCGCGCGTGATCAACTTGCCGAACGTCGTCCGCAGGTTGCATCCTTTCCAGCCCGTCGCTTTCGTGGCCTTCGCCAGGTGGTCGCCGCCGATCACGTGCGTCTGGCCCGGCTCGGCGAGTTCGAACGCCTCCTCAAGATAGGGGCGCAGGTCCGCGAACAACGGGATGGTGCGGCTCGCTTTCCCGTCATAGCGATCGGTCTTGGGCGATGGCACGGTGATCCGTCCGCGCTGCCAATCGATGTGCCGCCATTCGAGGGAGAGAACCTCCGACGGGCACCGGAGCCCGCCGAACCGAGCCAGGGCGATGATCGTTCGCCAGGTCGGGGTCGCCATGTCGAACAGTTTCTGGATCGCATTGCGGTCGATGAACCGCTGTCGGGCACTCACGTTTGCCGTCGGGATCTTGACCTCGGAGAACGGATTCTCGTCAATGAGTTTGTGCTTACGGGCCACATGCAAAAATGTCCGGGCAAACGATAGACGTTTGGCCACCGTCGCCGCCGCCAGTTCTTGCGTCAGCAACCAGGCCTTGAACTGGTCGCAATCGCCAGTCGTGATTGTCCGCAGTGGCTTGTCCGCGCCGAAGAACTCGGTCAGGTTCCGGCAAGGCTGTTGCCAGACCTCCAACGTCGCGGGCTTCACGTCCGGGCGGGAGAGGACGTAGTTCTTCAGGAATTCTCCCAGCACCATTCGCTTCGGCGCATCGACCAAGCCAACGACCGCCAGCCGATCGCGCAGCTTGGCGCCGACTTCACGGAGCCAGGCTGCGGTGGTCGGCTTGATCGGATCCCCGGTTCTTTTCGCCGAGAGCATATGTTCGACGTGTCGGCAGATGCTTTCAGCCGTCTTGCGGTCGCACTTTCCCAGCCGGATCGTCTTGCGATCCCCGTCCGCATTCACAAACAGAATGCGACGTTGCCCATCGGAGTTGGTTGAAATACTGGCCATCTTGATGTTTCTCCTTGTAGTGATCTAATCGTCGAGGATGGCCACGTTCGCGCCGGCTTTCAACCGGCGCGATTCGTGGCCACGAGGGGTTTTCAGGCGGCGTGTGTTGCCGTTTCGGCTTGCCGCGTCAACCAGGCCTGCAGGTCCGCGAGCGGATAAAGCACGGTCTTGCGCTTGCCGCCGCCAACGCGCACACACGGGATGTGCCCGTCCTTCGTGAGTTGCCAGAGCAGGCGTGGCGAGATTCCGAGCGCCTTGGCCGCTTCACGAGGCCGTAGCGCCAGGGGCGTTGCAACGTTGTTCATCGGCTTTTCGTTCAACATGGTGTCGCTCCTTTTGAAGTGGAATGCAACAGCCCTGAACGCCAGGACCGTTGCATCGTGGTGAGGCCAATCAAACCCGTGCGGCAAAATGCCCCGGGCTGGCTTTGCGGAACCGGGCTTCGTCGCCCTTGGTCGCGATCTCGCGCGCGATTGCTGCGTACAACGTGGCCTCAGGCGTCTTGCCGCCCGGCGAAGCCCAGAGCTTCTTTTCGGCCATCGCCTCGACCATTGCCTTGCAAGTCATCGGCTCGCCGGCGGCACGGAGCACCTCGAATGCCGCCGCCATCTGGCTCAGCTTCTTGGCGGGCTTCCGATTGTGGCTCACGTCTTTCGCCTTCGGCGCCCGCTTGACCTTCACCTTCGCTGCCTTCTTCGTCGTGGTCGTCATCGTCGTTCTCCCTTCGGGTTCGTGGTTTGCCGGGGCGGACGTCGCCCCGCGCAGGACAGTCAGTTACGAGCTGGTCCGTGAGACAGCAAGCGAATTCAGCGGAAATCCTCGATATTCTGCACCAAGCCCTTCGGACCGACGCCGGGCGGATGCGGCCGGCGCAAAACAGCGAACGGTCGATAAGATGGCCACATGGAAACGGTGAATCGAGCATCGATGGTAGTCGTGCCCAAGGAGCCCTATCTGGCATGGGCGCGGTCGCTTGAAGGCTGTTCGCCGATCGACGAGATGTCCAATGAAGATCTGACGTCGGTCTACCTTGTCAGCGCGGATGTTGATGATCTTGATCGGGACGCCATCGTGCAGCAACATTGGAGTGCCATCTTCGACGAACAGCTTCATAGCTGGAGCATGGATCGCCGTACGTGGCCCAGAGTTCGCAATCTGACGATGTTTCTCGACTGGTTCGATGTGCGGGTTGTCGAACTGGTTTATGACCTTGGCGACGGGATTGTGGATCACGACGAGTGAAGTTCCACTGTTGATGTTCAACGTGCACGTGAATGCAGAAAGGTCCCTGGGATGGCCCGAACGGCAAGAAAGCAAAACATGACGCAGGACGCCGCCTTGCCAAACGGCAACGGCGTGCAGGCGCTGACCAAGGAACTCTGGCAAGCCGCCGTAAACTTGCGCGGGTCCATCGAGCCGGCCGACTACAAGCGTTACGTCCTGCCGATCATCTTCCTCCGCTTCCTGTCGCTGCGCTACGAGAAGCGCCGGGCCGAACTGACCCAGCTCATCGCCGACCCCAAGAGCGATTACCACGGCGACAAGAAGGCGCTCAATGACCCCGACGAATATCGCAGCGTCGGCGCCTTCCTGGTGCCCGAGGACGCCCGCTGGGACACCATCGTCAAACAGGCCCAGGCCGACGACATCAAGGTGAAGCTCGATAACATCCTCGAACTGCTGGAGAAGAAATACCGCGCCAAGCTCGAAGGCCTTTTGCCGCGCATCTACGCCGGATCGAACCTCGACGCCGAGAACGTGCGAGGCCTCATCGGGCTGTTCTCGAAGGACATCTTCAAGCAGGACCACGGCGGCGAGGATCTCATTGGCCGCGTCTACGAGTACTTCATCGGTGAATTCGCTTCCTCGGAAGGGAAGCGCGGCGGCGAGTACTTCACGCCGTCGAGCATCGTCCGCACACTCGTGGCCATGCTCGAACCGACCAGTGGCGTGGTACTCGATCCTTGCTGCGGCTCGGGCGGCATGTTCGTACAGTCCGATCTGTTCACGAAGCATTCCGGCAACCTGACTTTTTACGGCCAGGAGTCGAAGGACTTCACCTATCGCCTGTGCCGCATGAACTTGTTCATCCACGGCATCGACGGCAAGATTGAGCTGGGCAACTCGTACTTCGACGACAAGCACGCCGGCCAAAAGGCCGACTACATCCTCGCCAATCCGCCGTTCAATGACGGCTCGAAGGGGGAGAAGGGCTGGGGCGCCGACCGCGTGCCCGACAAGGACCCGCGGCTCACCGTCGGCGCGGCGCGGATGCCGCTGTCGCCGCGCAACGCCAACACAATGTGGATCCTGCACTTCCTCTACCACCTCAAGGACGGCGGCACGGCCGGGTTCGTCATGGCGACCGGCGAACTCTCCAACAGCGAGACGGCCCGGCTGGAAGTACGCAAGGCTCTGGTTGAAGGCGACTGCGTCGATTGCGTCGTGCAGCTCACCGGCCAGCTGTTCGCCAACACGCAGATTCCATGTGCCCTCTGGTTCCTGTCGAAGAGCCGCGGCGGAGGCGGCGGCTTTCGCAAGCGCAAGGGCGAGATCCTGTTCATCGACGGCCGCAAGCTCGGCACGCTGATCCCCGGCTCACGCAAGCAGAAGCAGCTTTCGGAGGAGGAGATCGAACGGGTCGCCTCGGTGTATCGGCGCTTCCGCCGAGCCGGAAGCGTGAGCGACGGACGTTCCCTCGAAGTGCCCGGCTTCTGCAAGGTGGCGACGCTCGATGCGGTGCGCGAGCACAAGTATGCCCTGACGCCGGGACGCTACGTTGGCGCCGCCGACGACGAGGGGGATGACGAGCCCTTCGAGGAGAAGCTGCCAAGGCTAACGGCGCTCATCAGGTCGCAGATGGAAGAGAGCGCGAAGCTCGACAAGGCCATTGAGCGCATCCTGGAGGAGGTGGGCAATGGCGGGTAGGCCGCTGACGAAAGCCAACGACTTTGCAACTCTCCTCGCCGATGTGAAGGGCCGCATCCAGTCCGCCCAGGCGCAGGCCGTACTGTCGGTGAATTCCGAACTCGTCCGCCTCTATTGGGACATTGGCCGGATGATCCACGACCGCCAGGAGAAGGAAGGCTGGGGCGCCGCCGTGATTCCCCGGCTCGCGGCCGAATTGAACAATGAACTGCCGCATTTGAAGGGGTTTTCCGAACGGAATATCGACTTGATGATCCGGTTTTTCCGTGAATACCCCGATCCAGCGGTAATTTCGCAAGCGCCACTTGCGAAATTACCCGATCCCCCAAAAGTGCAGCAGCCTGTTGCACAATTGCCCCCGACGCCAATTTCGCCACCGGTTGTGGCAAAAATGACGGGGACTGCAATTGTGCAAGCGCCACTTGCACAATTGCCGGAATCGACATTCTGGTCGATCCCGTGGTATCACCACGTCATCCTCATGCAGAAGGTAAAAGACCTCGCAACTCGCCGTTGGTACATGGAGCAGACGCTCGCCAACGGATGGAGCGGAAACATCCTGGCAATGCAGATTGACTCGCAGGCCCACGCCCGGCACGGCCAGGCCATCTCGAACTTCGCGGCCGTGCTTCCGGCCCCGCAGTCCGACCTCGTGCAGCAGACGCTGAAAGACCCGTACATCTTCGACTTCCTCACGCTCACCGAGCCGTTCCTCGAACGCGAACTCGAAACCGAACTCGTGCGGCACCTGGAGAAGTTCCTGCTCGAATTGGGCCAGGGCTTCGCCTTTGTCGGCCGGCAATATCGCCTCACCGTCGGCGACGAAGACTTCTCCATTGACTTGCTCTTCTACCACCTGCGGCTGCGGGCGTTCGTCGTCATCGACCTGAAGACCGGCAAGTTCAAGCCCGAGTACGCCGGCAAACTGAACTTCTACTGCAACGTCGTCAACAACCAACTCAAGCATGCAAACGACGCCCCCACCATCGGCCTGATCCTCTGCCAGACCCAGGACAAACTCCTGGCCGAGTACAGCTTCGCAGGCATCGACAAGCCGATCGGCATCTCGACGTATGAACTGACGCGGGCGTTGCCGAAGGCGATGCGCTCGGCGTTGCCGACCGTCGAGGAGATCGAAGCCGAAATGGGCGATGCGTTCCAGCCGAAGAAGAAGCCCCGCCGCAAGAAAAAGGACGGTGGCACGTGATCGCGACTGTTGTGCCCATCGCGAAGCTCGACAAGGCCATTGACCGCATCCTGGAGGAGGTGGGAAATGGCTGAGTGGCGGCAGGTGAAACTCGCAGATGTGGCGGACGAGATTACTGTCGGGTTCGTGGGGCCCATGACATCCGAGTATGTAGATCGCGGGATTCCGTTCCTTCGTTCGATGAACATCGAACCATATCGGATCAACAAGAACGATCTCAAATACGTCGGCAAAGCATTCCACGAGCGGATTCAAAAGTCGCGCTTGCGTCCTGGGGATGTGGTCATCGTTCGCACTGGCAAGCCCGGCGTCGCTGCTGTCGTCCCGGAGTGGTTGCAGGAAGCGAATTGTTCCGATCTCGTCGTTGTTCGGCCCGGCAGAAAATTAGATCCGCGATTCCTCGCCTACTACATAAACTCCGCGGCGCAAGATCACATCGACGCCCACATCGTGGGCGCTGTGCAACAGCACTTCAACATCGGGTCTGCACGAGAACTGAGGATGGCGCTGCCCGAGTTGGAGGAACAGCGAGCCATCGCCCGCATTCTCGGCACGCTGGACGACAAGATCGAGTTGAACCGGCGGATGAATCATTCGCTGGAGGCGCTGGCGCGGGCGTTGTTCCAGTCGTGGTTCGTGGACTTCGACCCCGTGACCGCCAAGGCCGCCGGCCGCCAGCCCATCGGCATGACCGCCGAAACCGCCCGGCTCTTCCCCGCCAGCTTCGAGGACTCGCCGCTGGGGCCGATTCCGAAGGGGTGGCGGGTCGGCCGACTTGGTGAAATCGCAGAAAATCTCCGACGAGGTGTGCCACCAGCGGATCTTGCATCCGGTACAGCGTACATCGCACTCGAGCATATGCCGCGTCGATGTATCGCACTCGATGACTGGTCGCAATCCGACCGCGTCGCAAGCAATAAGTTCCGGTTTCAAAGAGGGGAGATGCTGTTTGGGAAACTTCGACCCTACTTCCACAAGGTCGGAGTGGCGGCTGTCGATGGCGTCTGCTCGACAGATATTCTGGTCATCACCCCGACGCACGAGTCATGGTTTGGATTGACCTTGGGCCACGTCTCCAGTGATCAGTTGGTGCAGTATGCGGATTCCGGATCTACAGGCACGAAAATGCCCCGGACTAGCTGGCATGACCTCGCGCGGTACGAGATCGTGATTCCCTCCGAGCCTGTCGCTGCGGCACATACAGTCGCATCAAGGGCCATCGTCGGGCGGATCAGCGCCAATATTCATCAATCGAGCACCCTCGCCTCCCTCCGCGACGCCCTGTTGCCGCGTTTGCTGTCGGGCGAATTGCACGTCAGCGATGCCGAGAAAATCATCGCGTAGCCCTTGTCCGCCCGAGCAACCCGCGCGTATGATGTATGTATCCCTATCCGGGATACACATACAATCCGGGGAGCTAATCATGGCGGCCACCAAGGAAAAAAAGCTGAGCCTCGCGGACATGCGGCAACTGGTGCTGCAGGAGATGGACCACATCCCGCGCTGGCCCAAGGACACGCAAAGCGAGCTGCGCATGAGCTACTGGATCTTACGCATGAACAGCCTCGGCAAGAAAGCGACGCTGGCCAATGACCGATCCGTCGTCATGGCCAAGTGCCTCGCAGAGGCCAAGAAACGCCATCCCGACGCCAAGTGGCTGTATGACAAGGACTTCTTCGAGGTATAATGTCGGGAGAATCAAGGAGACGCCGATGACCACGCATGTCGAAGCGACCTTTGCGAACGGAGTCCTGACGCCGGATCAGCCGCTGCCGCTGGCGGAGCAGACGCGCGTTCGCTTGACGATTGAGCCGATCGAGGAATGGTCGCCGGAAGGCGCTGCCAACGCCTTGCAACGAATGTTGGCACGGCTCAAGGAGCGTCCAATTCATGGTGACGGCATCAAGTACACGCGGGATGAGTTGCATGAACGCCGTTGACACCAACGTGCTGGTTTACTTCCTGGACGCCAACGAACCGGCCAAACAGGCAAAGGCACAAGACCTTTACAGCCGGCTATCTCAACCACCGGTCAATACGGTACTACTTTGGCAGGTGGCAGGCGAGTGGCTGAACCGCCTGCGAAAATGGGAGGCCGCCAAGCGCATTTCCGACGCGGACGTTGAGTCGTATCTTCGCGATCTGTTGGCTGTATTCCCTCTGGTCGTTCCGAGTTCCCAGGCGTTAGGCCAGTACTTCGGCCTATTCAATCGCTACAGTCTTTCGCACTGGGACGCCATGCTGCTGGCAGCCTGCAAGGAAGCCGGCGTGACCACGCTCTATTCCGAAGACCTGCAAGCAGGCGCAAGCTACGATGGCGTGACCGTTGTCAACCCATTTGCCTGAGCATTCCGGTTGGTCTTGCGAGCCTGCAATTGCGCCGGCCGGCCATGTACGCCTTCCGCGAACTTCTCAACATCACGGAAGGGCGCTCGGTCGTTTGACGGTCAACCGTGCGCGTCAAAAACTCTTGACGATCAAAAGTCATACTTTTTGATCGTCAAGACAGATTGGTGTGCAGCGATGATCGGCAACGAGCGTGCGCAGGAATAACTCGCGATAGGATAATAGCTTACGACCAGCGCAGACGGAGCCACGCCATGAGCAGCCACCGCGGCACCGAGACGACGTTTGAGCTGACGACCATCGAGCGGCTCGAGCAGCTTGGCTATGAGCATCGCTTCGGGATGGACATCGACCGCCCGCACGATGAGGTCGTTCTCAAGGATGTCCTGCGCGCCAACCTGGCGAAGCGCTATGCTGACCTGCCGGAGAAGGCGTTGGACGAGGCCGTCGCCCGCATCAGCCGGCCGCAAGGCGTGGATACCATGCGCCGTAACATGGCCTTCCACCAACTGCTGGTGCGTGGCTTCGAGTTGAAAGTCGAGTTGCCAGGCGGCCGCACCGAGCATCGGCATATCCATCCGGTCGATTGGGACGAAGCCGGGCGGAATGACTTCCAGGTAATCAACCAACTCCCGATCCGTGGCCAGAATGATCGCCGGCCCGACATCCTCATCTTTGTGAACGGGCTGCCGCTGGTCTTGTTCGAGCTGAAGAACCCGTACTCGGATCAGCCGACGGTTGATGATGCCCATAACCAGGTGCAGCACTATCGCAATGAGATCACGCAGGTTTTCGATTTCAACGCCCTAACGGTCGTGTCGGACGGCGTGACCACGCTGCACGGAATGTGGCCGGCCGCGATGGAATGGTGCGCTCCGTGGAAGAGCATTGATGGCTTCGAGATCGAGGCAAACACCACCGGTAGCATGAAAACGCTGATCGAGGGATTGTTCGCGAAGGACCGGCTCCTGGCATACATCCGCGACTTCATCGTCTTCGAGGTTGCCAACGACAAGATCACGAAGAAAGGCGCCAAGTACCACCAGTTCTTCGCGGTCCGCCTGGCTGCTCAGAAGGCCATCGAGAAGGTGACGGCCGGCAAGGACAAGAAAATCGGCGTCATCTGGCACACCACCGGCTCGGGCAAATCGCTGTCGATGGTGTTCCTGGTCGGCATCCTGCGCCGCTCAAAGGAACTGGAGAACCCAACCTTCGTCATCCAGGTGGATCGCGTGAATCTGGACGAACAACTGGAAGATCAGTTCGTCGCGGCCCGCGCCCTGGTCGGGGACGTCAAACACGCCCAGAGCACCGATGAGCTGCGCACGCTCTTGAAGACCGAGGGGGGCGAGGTCATCCTGACGACGCTCGAAAAGTTCCGCATCAAGACCGACCGCGACGGCAACCCGCTCGAGGTCGAGCATCCAATTCTGTCCACGCGGACGAACGTCATCGTTATTGCTGATGAAGCGCACAGTTCGCAATATGGTTTCGTGAAAGGCCACGCGCGCTGGCTCCGCGACGCTCTGCCCAATGCCAGCTTTCTCGGCTTCACTGGCACGCCGATCAGCTTCAGTGGAGCGGACACGGTCAAGGTCTTCGGCGAGTTGATCCACTCCTATGACATCCGTCAGGCGCAGGAGGACCACGCGACGGTGCCGATCTTCTACGCACCAAGACAAATCAAGCTGAGCCTGACACGGTCCGACATCGACGCCGCTCTGAAAGAGATCACCGAGGGACAGGAGGTTGATGACCTCGATCGGCGCAAGGCAAAGTGGGCGGCGCTGGCTGAGGCGGCAGGCGCCAAACCACGCGTCGAGGTTCTGGCGAAGGACCTCCTGGCCCATTTTCTCGACCGCACCACGACGCTTGCCGGCAAGGCGCTGGTCGTGTGCATGACTCGTCAAAACTGTGTGCGCCTTTACGAGGAGCTGACCGCGCTGCCGGGCTGTCCGGAGGTTCGCATCGTGATGACCGCCAACCTTGCCGAGGATCCACCAGCGTGGAGCGAGAAGGGCTACTTCACCACGTCGAGCCAGCGGAAGGCCCTCAAGGAACGGATGGAGGACGTTGACGATCCATTCAAGATAGTCATCGTCTGCGACATGTGGCTGACAGGCACCGACATCCCGTGCCTGCACACGTTGTACATCGACAAGCCGATGCAAGGCCACAACATGATACAGGCGATCTCGCGCGTGAACCGTGTGTTCCGGGACAAGCCGCATGGCCTGATCGTGGACTACATCGGCATCGGCGATGAACTGCGCGAGGCGACGAACAAGTACACGACCGGCGGCGGCAAGGGCGAGCCGGCGCCGGAGGTCGAGGAGACGGCCGTCCCGGTTTTCGAGGCGTGCCTTGCCGAGATTCGCGCCATCCTGCCGGAAGGCAAGAACTACGGCAACTGGCGCAAAATGTCGCGGATTGACATGGAGGACATGTACGCCTTTGTGTTCGGGCATCTGGCCGAGGATGACGACCGGCGCGAGCACTTTCTTCAGGCTGAACTGAGGCTAACGTCCTCATTCTTGCTGGTCAAGCAGGTGGACCAGTGTCGGAAGTTGGCGGATGAAATCATCTTCTACCAGTGCGTCCGCAAACAAGTGATGAAAGCGATGCCGGGTAAAAAGCCTGTGAAAGAGGTTGAGCGAGCCGTCCGTGATCTGGTGGACGACAGCGTCGCGACCGAGGGCGTCGTGGACATCTTCAAGGTCGCAGGGCTTGAGAAGGCCGATATCTCGATCCTGGACGACAAGTTCCTGCAAACCTTCAAGGACAAGCCGCTGCCGAACCTGCGATTGAAGTTGCTGGAGAAACTGGTCCGGGACGAGATTCAATTGCGGAAGAAAAAAAACCTGGCGAAGGCGAAGTCATTCCAGCAACTACTTGAAGAAACGCTTCAGCGCTATCACAATCGGCTAATCGACGCCGCGGCGGTCGTGAAGGCGCTGCTCGAGATCCATAAGGACATGGAGTCCGACGACCAGCGTGCCACGGACCTGAATCTGGAACCCGACGAGGTCGCGTTCTATGATGCCGTGGCCAAGCATCACGGCAATCTTTATGAACCGTCGTTTCTGCGCGACCTGATACACGACATCGTGCAGACAATCCGAAAGAACTTGAAGGTCGATTGGACCGAGCCGCATCGCGAAGACGTGAAGGCGGCGGTGCGGGCCGCCGTCAAGCGCGTACTACGCAAGCGTGGCGTCAAGGAGGAGCACTACGACATCTTCGTCGAGCGGATCATGGAACAGGCGGAGGCGATCTACGCGGAGTGGCCGTTGGCGGCGTAAATCAGCACTGCACCGTGAATTCAGCGATTCAGCTGACAAGGTCAGCTATTTGAGCAGCGGTGCAAGTTTCGCCATTACCTGCCTGCCGTCAATGCGCGCGACCTCTTTCGCATGGGAATACACTGCTATCCAGAGCGTTTCCGGAGCGGCTGCCAAGACGTGCTCCTTTAGATGTCCAACAGGTTCCTTCAACACGAAATCCTCACTGTGCCGCTTTTCAAGCAGCGTGCTGGTTTTTGTCTTGTCGTCCTCGCTCTTTGGCGGGATGAAGAACTTCCACTTGCATTGAATCGCTTCGATGGGGGCGGCGGCTTTCACTTCGACTGGTAGATCGGCCGGAACGAATCGCAGTTCAACCGACTTGATGGGGATCTGAAATTCGCACGGGTTGAAAACAGTGAGCGTGATCTCGATATAGTCGTTGAATTTCCCTTCATTGAATCCCTTGGCGCCGATTCCTTCCCTCACGAACGACGCACTCATTGTCGCGGTCACTGTTTCACGAAACTGGCTCCACTTGTCAAAAGCGTCGAATATCAATTTTGCCACGGTCAGGACGAGCGCCGTGACACCACTGGCTTCAGGCGGTTTCATGCCGCCACTTGTGCAAGCAAAGAAAATGGCGAAGGCGGCGACGATGCCAACAATGAGCGGCATGAAGATCATATTCAGGCACTCCAGGAAACTGTGTCCACTATCTTGTTCGAGTAAATCGCGACGAGATTTACTCGTTGGGACTTCGCGATCAAGCCGCCGGGGTTCGCTAAGCCCCGGCGGCTTCTGACACATATCCGAGTTGTCAAAGAACGTTGCGGGCGACAGCGCCGCCCAGTCGTTCGTCGTCGAGGCTGGCAATCACGGCGCCAGCATCTGCTCACGGATTGCAGTGCCCTGTTTCTCCAAATCGTCGAACCGCTTGAGTGCGTCGGCCAGCTTCGTCTGGGTCTCGGCCAATCGACTCTCGCGGTTCTTGGCGCGGTCCAGATACTCGTTCTGATGTGGGCGGTAGGTTGCTGCTTCCGCTTGAGACTTGTACTCGCGAATGGCCTTGACGTGTTCCTCGATCTCGCGACGTAGCCGGTTCGCCTCGTCATGCGACGCTGTCCTGGCCTTCTCGATGTTCTTGGCACTCTCGACTAGCTCCCCGTAGGGGCACGAGTCCACGAGGGCCTGGGTCAAAGGCCATGCTTGCTGAAGCTGATTCCTGATCACGTCCAACCGCCAGCGGAGCGGATTGGCCGTCTCTTCAAATTTCGCCTCGGCTGCGTTCAGGATCGCGGCGGCCTTACCGATTTTCGTCTCGATCTCCGCTTTCTCCGCTTCGAGCTTTGGCACAGTGTCTAGCTCGGCCTTCATGGCCGTGCGCTTTTGCATCTTCTCCACGGCCTGGCGCAGCGCTTCGAGCGACTTGCCGGACTCTTGGAGAACGGCGTCCACACGATCGGCGTCGGGCTCCTTGCCGTCGGCGATGGCCCGGACCAGGCCGCGGAAGTCATCGACGCGAGCCTTATCGCGTTGCGTCTGCCGGCCGGCGATCTTGTCGAACAGGGTGGCAAGATTCATCACTTCGTCTCCTTCGAAAAATGAGAATGGCGGGTCAGGAATTCCAATTCAGCGGCCCACAACCGGCTGAAGGCCGGCGGCGGCGCGTTGGCCATGATGTCGCGGAGGCTGACGTCGAACATGCGCTCCGGTTCGTTCTGAAGAGCCAGTTCGTAATCGATCGGCCGAGCGAAGATGGCCGGCCCGTCGTTGAGGATCAACGATCGTGCGAGCAGCGCGCCATAGCGGTCAGCTCGAAAGCGCAGGTGCAGGACGGCCCGGATGAAACGCTGATCGTGCTGATGGAAGGTCTGGGTTCGCTCGCTTTCGGGAACCGGCTCGCGAACCTCGTGAGCCAGTCGGAGGCGTTCGAAAAGCACGCGATCCGAGGAGATGTTGGGCACTGTGTCGAATCGCATGTCGCGCTCGAACACATGAGCCAACTCGTGGATCGTCGTTGCCAGGAAGGACGGTTCGATGAAATCGCCGAGGTCTTGGCTCATGGCGATGTCGTTGACAACGATGCAGGGGCCCCGACCTCGCCATGCATCTCCGATCTGGTCGCGAAGCACCCAGTCGAGCCATTCCATCGTGTAGCCGTAGGTCGAATCGGCATTGCCGAGTTCGGCGGCAATGGCGCTTTGCGGCAAGATGTAGAGCGGCAGGCCTGTCAAGTCGTGGGGGGCGATCTGCTGGCAAAGCGCCGCCGCCTTGTGGCACAGGTTGGCCACCGGTTGCGCCACGTTGGCCAGAAACGCGACCGGCGGCGATTTGTTGGCCGACGGTTCGCTGGCGTCGATCCGAACGGCGGTGGGCGAAAGAGTCAACTTCATGATTTTCCTCCCAGGTGTTTGGCCAGGGATCGCCCCCAGCTGGTTCTGAACAAGCCCTCGGAGATCGCTTCTCGGTCCGCCTTGGCGCCGGCTAGCGCGAGAGCGCGCCGAAGACCGCCCGGCGTTGGGACGAGGAGACGCACCCGATCTCGCTTTTTTTCCGTAATGCGAACGACCTGCCCCTTCGTCGCCAGCCGGCGGGCGGCTCGCGAGAGTGCCATCCGCCTTGCCGGCGAAAGCGGACCGCCGAGCCAGAGCGCCGGCGTGAATGGCACCCCATCGCGACACATGGCGACCACGAACGGATCACCGGCGCCGAAGGCGTCGTCTGGCACCTCGGCGAACAGCTCAATTTCGGCGAGAATGGCCAATAGAAGTAGCCGGGAGTTCGATTCGATTTTTGTCATGGCGATTCGGACAATTCCGTTGCAGGAAACAAACACTCTCTATGCTTGCGATTCCTTCCGCGGGCCTCATTTTTTGGGCGTCCCGCCGGAAGTACCTATTTGAAAGGACCACCCATGCCGAAGAAGAAACGAGGGCGACCCGTTCACTACACGACGTTCACCTACGTCGACGGCGCTGCCTGGACATGCACGCCCACCAGGAAACCGAAGCAAGCGGTTGCCACCGACGCGGACTTTGTGATCAACGAGCTTCTATGCTCAGCCAAGGAGTTTCATGACGAGAGCGATGCTATCCGTGCCCGCATCTCGGACATTCTGGCAACACGAATCAACGCACGTCGTGCGATTCGCGAGATTGCCATGCCAAGCCTGGCGAGAATCGAAGTATCACTGCTCGCCTTGCATGAGCGACTGGAACGCATCGAGCAAGCCCTCGGCCTGAAACAACAGCCGCCGACGGAGCCATCCTGATCCTCGGACAAGACTGCCAACACGTCCCTAAACACTGGCAAGCTGCAATGTTGGCCATATTGGCAACCTTGGCCATCTTGGGCTCGCAGCAAGGTGACCAAGATGGCCAACATTGCCAAGATGGCCAGCTTTTCATGTGTCAGGGGCATGGCCAATTTCGTGGCCATCATGGTCAGGCAACGTCCAGCGCCAGCAGCCGGCATCCTTGTCCTTGCGGGATCGCCCGTCGAGTTCCTTGAACGCGCGACGCAACGTTCGTTCCGAGAAGCCATTCTCTTTGCCGTCGGCAATGGCCTCTTTTGCTGGCACAGGCCCCGCGGCGAGGTGATCCCGAAGCCACCCAGTCGCCTCGTCGCGCTCCCTCATGCGTTTCTGTTTTTGTGGTCCATCCAACTCGGCACGGAAGGCGTCGTCGGCGTGCATTGAGACGGGTTCGGGCTCCCAAGCAACGCGACCATCCACGATGCGGTACGCGAGACCGTCGGGATTAACGGCAAGATTGAGCTTGGCCGGCAGGAACAGCCGACGTTCTGGGTCGTCCTGGTCTTTCACGATGGCCCACACGGCCCGCGATGCTGCGGCAAATGCTAGCGATCCCATCGCGCGATAGATCGCCTTCGGGCCGCCCGACTTGCTCAGGTGCGTGACTGCAAGTATCGCCGCCTTGGTTCGACTTGCGAGGTCCGCGAGCGGGGCGAGCAGCGCCCGCACCTCGGCGTTGTTGTGGCTGTCCGTTTGGCCGCAGTAGGCGCTGATCGGATCGATCACAATGAGTCGGGCGTCGGGCCAATCGCGAAGCGCACGCTCCAACTGCGGCAAATGGTGTTCGAGCGAGAAATACATCTTGGTCGGCTTGCCGCCGGCGCCGACGAGCTGAACGCCTTCGATGGCGATGATCTTCGCATCATCGGCGCCGGCGAGGTCGAGGCGCGGTGCAATGGTGTCGCCCAAATCGTCCTCGGCGTTGAACAGCACAACCTCGCCAACGGGCTGGCCGATGAGTGTGTTGTCAGGCCAGGGTGCACCGCGCGAGACGCGAGCGGCGATGTCGAGGGTCACAAGCGACTTGCCCAGGCCAGGATCGCCGGCGAGCAGCGTCAGCTTTCCCAGCGGGATGCGTCCGGGCCATAGCCAGGCAAGTTGTTCGCGTGTCACGTTGAGCACCCTCCGGGCGAGCAGTTCCGATTGGGCGTTTGGTTTTGCTGTGATCGCTGTGAGATCGACGTCGGCGTCCACGTTGTGTGATTGCCCGAATCCCTGGCCACGCAGCGCGGCGGCAGCGCCGGCGAAGTCGCCGTTATGCTCGAGGCGGGCGTAGACGCCGAACGCGGAATAACCGCGACTCGATTCAAACGGGGCGGCGTTAGCGGAGTGGACATAGAAGACACCGCCTTTCAGCGTCGCGCTCCAGCCGGTTTCCTTCCCAGGCCTTCGCCAGTACTCGTTCTCGCCGCGCCGCACGCATGACCATCCGTGGCGTTCAAGGACGGCGCGCACATCGCCACGCTCGTTGAAGACGTCGCCTGGACGGCCGCATGGTTCGCCACCACCTGGCTCAGGCGCTGCGACGGGGGGCAACTCGTCGAGGGACCAGGCCGCTCCCAAGAGCATCTCGCGTTCGGGCTCGGTGATATCTGGGATCGCAGTGAAATCGCCTTGGACAAGACGATAGCCGGGCGATGGATCGCATAGAAACAGCCCGCCTTCGCCACGCGTTTCGATCAGCGCTAGAATCACCTCGAACCGACCATCGGCGCGTCGGCATGGCACATACGTCTTGCCATAGAGCGTGATCGGATCCGAGTTTGGCGTGATGATCTGGCGCTGTGCCAGCTTCATATTCGCCGAGACGCCGAATTGGCATCGATAGACAACGTGACGCCCACCCGAAGGCGATTGCTCGATGACCAGGCGTTCCAAAAGCCCTGCAACCTCGGTACGGACGAGCTCGGCCCATGCGTCGAACGCCTCGCCCCCGGCGTCGAAATCGATCATTTCAAGCTGGCCTGACACCGCACCGGCCACGATGCACATGGGCCGATCGTCAGGAAACCACGTTCGGACCTGGGACTCGGTGGGCAATCGTCCCTGAAACGTTTTCCACCGTGCCAGCGCCGGCATCTTGGGATCGAGCCGAGCCGGCAGTACGCAAAGTCCGGCGCGCAGCCTGGCTAGCGCCATTTCGAGATGGCTCATCGAATTCCGTCCTCGCGCTGAATTCAAAGTTAGATCGTGAATGGGGCTGGTCGATCAACTATCGAGCCAGTCGCCCGTACCAAGCGGCGTGCTCCTCGGAAGAGATGAGTTGCCGCCGATCGATCCGTGATCGACGGCAACCCGGGGCCCCCTGCGAGGAGGATTCGTTGGTTCGCACCCTCGGCATCCCAGATACACGCGGTGCCATTTTGGTGACTTCGTTCATCGTGAATCATGGTCCATTGCATCTGCAAACTTCCGTCTCTGGATATGTATGCTCGAAAAAAGGCAGTTGTCCGCAATTTGGAGAATTCTGTTGCATCATGCAGCAACACCGCTCAAGTCGCCCGGCATCCAGCGCCACGCATCCACCCGGCGCACAAAGCCAAGCAACTCGGCCTGGGCTAGAAGCGCGGCCACGGTTGGCTCCGAAACGTGAAGGGCGCGGCTGACCTGGATGGCTTTGACGGCTCCCTTGCCGTTGCTCAGCTCACGGACGGCGTTGGCGACTTGCTCGACGCCAACACCGCCGATATCGAGCTTGGCGTCTCCGAAGATGTACTTGGCCATGTCTGTCCTCCTCTCGATTGGACCCCTCTATTCGTGTATCTACCCCGTTGAACGTCGAGTTGACGAATCGCCTCGCCGGGAATCGCATTTTTCGAACAGGTTGTTGCATCTCGGCAATAGAGTCGCACCCAACAGTTATGTACGCCGTCTGACTCGCAGTTGTCCGCTGCGGGTACAAATTGAGCAAAATCGTTCCCCTAATAGGGACCTACTCGACGCGGCCGCTTGTTGTAAAAGAAATCCGCGACTTTCAATTGTCTTGCGTCTGGTGAAACGCTGGCGGCACTGGCTCGTCTACGCTGGGCAGCCGGCCCTCTATTTGTTACCTACTCCGCGCGACACCCAGTTGTAGAAGAATTGTTGCGAAATTCGGGAGGGGTTTTCGTTCGCGGCCTACGGCAATGACTTGCGGCATTGCATACCAGTAGACCTTTGCAGTTCGGGGCCGTTCTGACGCAATGCCGCGAAGAATTTGCCAAGGCCAGGCTGAATCAGGTTGGTCACACCTTGACGGGCGACGATGCCGCGGTTGTGCGAACCATCGCGAGCATCGCGGCTTTGATCGGGCCTGGCAAACCAGGCCAGGCGTCGTAGATTATCGCCAGATCGGGATCGGCGGCGGCGAGTGCGTCGGAATCTGCGCCGCCGTTTTCAAGAAGTGCGAGTTCTTCGGGAGATTTGCGAGGGGTTCGAATCCCTCCCTCTCCGCTTTCGCTTTTTGGCGATTTCGCCATTTGACGCAACTGGCTAAAAGACGCCATGTTGCGTCCGATCCAGTCAGATCCGAAACGGTGCCTGGTGCAAAATTGGTGCAAAAGTTTTGCACCAGGAGTAGCGCATGGCCCGTCGCAAGCGCGGCCCCGACCGCATTCGGGTTGGCAAGGTCACTCTCTATTTGCACCACGGAGCTTGGTGGATTTACTTCAGCGAAGGAACGCAACCCATCCGTCGCAAGGTCAGCGAGTCGCAGAAAGATGCCGAGATCCTCGCGGCCCAGACCAATCTCCAGCTCACCCAGGGCGCACCGACCGCGTTCTCGTTTGAGCAGGTGTCCGTCGCGGAACTGCGCAAGCGGTTCCTCGATTATCACGAACACGTGCTCAAATCGTCGGTCGGAACGGTAAACCGCTATCGTGCCGCCACCAAGCATCTCGAAGACTTTGCCAACTGGCAAAAGCGCGTTCCCGAGGCCCACGAGGTCCGGCCCGATGCCTTTGCGAGCTACCTACGCCAGACCGACGTGGCCCCGAATGGTCACAAGCACTCGAAGAAACGAAAGCTGCGTGACAAGGGCGTTCGCTTCATCCTTGAAACGTGCCGGTCGATGTACAACTTTGGTGTCAAGCGTCGGCACATGCCGCCGTACATGGGGAATCCGTTCTCGGAGCTGCCTCTGGATCGTTTTCGGGTTGAAGATGCCAAGCCCATCTTCGTCTTCAATGAAGCAACCGAGTTGGCATTCTTCAAGGCAGCGTCCGACTGGGCATTCCCGATCCATTTCACATTCGCCAAGACCGGCGTGCGCATCGGTGAATTGACGCACTTGTTGATTGAGGACGTTGACTTGGCCGGCGGCTGGATGAACGTACGCAACAAGACCGAACTCGGCTGGCGCATCAAAACCGGGCATGAACGGGCGGTTCCCCTGCTTCCGGAGGTTGTCGCGGTACTGCGTTCGGTGATCGGCAATCGAGGTATGGGACTGGTTTTCTTGCGTGAGAAGCTGATCGACAAAACACCAAAGATCGTCGGGAGTCGTGCGGAGCTGGAGGTGGTTCTGCGGGACCGCATCGACGCGGCCCGCACTGGAGTCGCCAGTTTGAGCCGAACCGACGTTCAAGACCTGGCCCGAAAGGTATGGTGGGACACGGGTCAGGTCAAATCCGACATGGTGCGAACATCCTTCCTGCGGATCATGGAGGCCATCGGCCATCCAGAGGCTACGTGTCCAAAGTCATGGCGGCACTCATTCGCCACACTTCTTCAAGACGCCAACGTTGACCCTCTCATTCGCCAGCAGACACTGGGCCACAAGCCGACGAACGGCAACGGCCTTGGCATGACGGGCAACTACACCCACACGCGGCCTGAGACAAAGCGCCAGCAAATCGAGCAGGCGCTTCGTCGCTGGCCGGCGTCCCTTCAATACGCCCTGGAGCGTGTCGGCTGTCCAGCTCGATGACCGCCATTATGCCTCGGCCCTGGCATGACGCGATTACCTCCGTAAATCAATGATGGAGGAAGTGGTCATGCCGGAGCCGAGCCGATGGGACGAATGCTACAAAACCGGAGACACACCCTGGGAGACAGGACAAGTGTCGTCCGAGCTTCAGGGCGTCCTCGCCGAATCCGCAATCCAGCCTTGCTGCGCCCTGGAGCTGGGCTGCGGCACCGGGGCCAGTGCCGTCTGGCTTGCCCAGCAGGGCTTTGATGTTACCGCGTGCGACCTGAGCACGTTGGCCATCAACCGCGCACGCCAGAAGGCCAAAGAAGCTCGCGTTAGCGTCAACTTTATCGTTGCTGACGTGCTAAACCCGCCAGCGGACCTGGTCGGGCCGTTTGATTTTTTCTTTGATCGTGGCTGCTACCATGTTGTGCGCCGCGAAGACGTGGCCGCATAGCTGGAAACGCTGCGCCGGCTCACACGTCCCGGGACGCTTGGACTGGTTCTGACCGGCAACGCTTGCGAGCCGCATGACCCGGGGCCGCCTGTTGTGACCGAGGAGCAAGTTCGGACGGAACTGGGCACGCTTTTCGAGATCATTCGCCTGCGTGAGTTTCGCTTTGATCAAGTTGAATCTGACGGCACGCGCTTTCTCGGTTGGTCGTGCTTGCTGCGGCGAATGGCTGATTTAACTGCCTGAGAAACAAGACAGAGAGAAATACGATGGGCAAGGTGCTGGTACTGTACGATTCAGCCAGTGGCAACACTGCAAAGATGGCCACATTGGTCGCAGAGGGAGCCGGAAGCATCCCCGACGTGGAAATCCGCCTGCGCAAAGTTGATGAGGCGACGGCGGATGACGTGCTCTGGTGCGATGGGCTGGCGCTGGGGAGCCCGACCAACATGGGCCTGCTGTCCTGGAAGATGAAGCGGTTCTGGGATGAGACAATGGCCCCGCACTGGATGAAGGTGGACGGCAAGATCGGTTGCGCCTTTTCGTCGTCCGGCGGCTGGGGCGGCGGCACCGAGCTGGCCTGCCAGTCGTTGCTCACCGTCCTCATGAACTTTGGCTTCTTGGTTTTCGGCGTGACGGACTACGCTACTAAATTGACGACCGCCCACTACGGCGCGATCACCGCCCGCGAGCCGCGCGAGGAGGGTACCCAGGCGGCCTGTCGTTTGTTGGGAAAACGGCTGGCCGAGTGGGTCGCCGTATTTTGCGATGGCCGCAAGGACCAGCATCCGCTGAACAAGTCCGACGCCCGCCTGGGCCCTGGATGATTGAGGCCGGCCGACAGGAGACCTACGTTGTTGCCTGGATACCGATTGATTGACCTGAGCGTGCCCCTGGAGCATCGTGCCGTAAGTGAGCCGATGCCGGCGCAGATTCGGTACGTCCGGCACGATGGCGAAGGTCTTCAGCAAATACAGCAGTTCTTCGGTGTGAAGCCCGAAGACCTGACCTACTCAAGTGGCCTGGGCTGGGCGATTGAAGAGATCCAGGCAATCACGCACACCGGTACGCACGTCGATGCTCCGTATCATTACGGTCCGATCTCGGAAGGCAAGCCGGCCCGCACCATCGACGAAGTGCCGCTGGAATGGTGCTTTGCGCCCGGCGTCGTGGTCGATGTTCGGCACAAGCACGCGGGAGATTTCGTCACGGTCGCCGACCTGCGAGCCGCCCTGGCGCATATCAACTACCAGCTCCGTCCCCTGGACATCATTCTGCTTCACACAGGCGCGGACAAGCGACTCGGTTCACCGGATTACTTCGCGCAGCCGGGTTTGGGCCGGGAAGGCGTACTCTGGTTGGTCGAGCAAGGCGTGAAAGTAATCGGCATCGACGCCTACACACTGGATCGTCCGTTCGCCAATATGGTGGCCGATTACAAACGCACTGGCGACGGCCGATACATCTGGCCCGCTCATTTTGCTGGCATCGAGCGTGAATACTGCCAGATTGAAAAGCTGGCCAACCTCGATCAGATACCCCGTCCGCACGGTTTCCTCGTTTCGTGCCTGCCCGTGAAAATCCAGGGAGCCAGCGCCGGGTGGTGTCGGGCCATTGCCTTGATTCCCGAGAAGTGAGGCGGTTCGTGTCATGACCTCCGACCCAACGATCCTGCATGTGGACATGGACGCCTTCTACTCGTGCGTCGAGCAGCGCGACCATCCCGACCTGCGCGGAAAGCCGGTGATCGTCGGCGGCGTCAAGGGCCGTGGTGTCGTCAGCGCCGCCTCCTACGAAGCCCGCAGGTTCGGCGTCCACAGCGCCATGCCCATCTCCACCGCCAGGCGGCTCTGCCCGCAAGGCATCTACCTGCCCGTGCGGATGGGCCATTATGCCGAAATCAGTCGGCAGATTCGGTCGATCTTCCTATCGTTCACGCCCCTCGTTGAGCCGTTGAGCCTGGACGAAGCATTCCTGGACGTGCATGGCTGCGAGAGCTTGTTCGGCTCCGCGCCGGAAATTGCCCGGCAGATCAAGACCCGCATCCGCGCCGAATTGGGCCTGGTCGCCTCGGTGGGCACCGCACCCAACAAGTATCTTGCGAAGCTCGCCAGCGATGTCGGCAAGCCGGACGGCTACGTGGTGCTGACGCCGGACAAGGTTGCCGCGTTCTTGACCCCGCTACCGGTCAGCCGCATCTGGGGCGTGGGCGCGAAGGGTGAAAAACGCCTCCATGAAATGGGCATTCGCACCATCGGCCAGATTGCTGCGATGCCCGAGAAGATGCTCATAGACCGCTTCGGCGAGATGGGCCGGCATATCTGGGAACTTGCGAATGGCCTGGATGACCGGACGGTTGTGCCGGACCGAGAAGCGAAATCAGTCAGCACCGAAACAACGTTCGCCCAGGACATCGGCGACCGTGGCATCCTGCGTATCTGGCTCCTCGACTTGGTGGACCACCTGGCCGGTCGCCTGCGCCGCGAGAGCATCTGGGCCCGAACCATCGGCGTGAAAATCCGCTCGTCGGACTTTCGCACGGTGACGCGATCAACGACGCTAGCCGCGCCGACGAATCTGACCAACATCATCTGGAAGGCCGCCGCTGATCTTTTCGAGCGGTCGTTGACCACCGACTTGATGCCGGTGCGCTTGCTGGGTGTAGGCGCAACGGGGCTGACTCGTGAGCCGATTGTGCAGGGCAATCTGTTCGAGCAGAACCAGCATCCGCAACAGGCTGCTCTGGACCAAACCATCGACACCATCCGCGCCCAGTTCGGCACCGGCTCCATCGGACGCTGCATCCTGTTGAACCGCCGACCAGAAGAAAATGAGGACGGCCAAATCAAATGAGCGGAAGGGAATCATGGCAACATTCACAAATCGGCAAGGACAATTCCTGGCCTTCATTCACCTCTATCGCAGGCTTCACCGCCAAGGTCCAGCCGAGACGGACATGGTGAAGTTCTTCCGCGTAACGCCGCCGGCTGCGCACAGCATGGTCGTCAAACTTGAGGAACTGGGGCTGGTGACCAGGGAATCTGGCGTCGCTCGATCAATTCGCGTGGCCATTCCCGAGGAGGAGATTCCGGCGCTGGAGGAGTCGGATGGACCGCCGTGGTAGCCTGCAAATGGTTCGGCCAGTGCGATGGGCTCTACTTCGGAAAAAGGACTGGGTTGGGACTCCTGGTGCCGTTTGGGCCGAGAATTACTCGGCGGGTAGTGCGCCGGACCGGATCCGCCGCACACCCATCAGCTGCTAAATCTTGGTGAAATTCCAGACAGGATATCTCGATGGCACGTCTAGCGTGCCCATCGGACTTTCCAGGTGAAAATGCGCCTGGTTTCCCCACCGAGCTTTCTGTACGGACTGGCATTGGGTATCATCATTAACAACTGCGGAGACTGCGATGGGCATCGACCTGAAGGTGATGGCAAGTGGTCTATGAGAATCTGACGGGGAAAGACATGATCCGATTCACGCTTGCAATCACTCTGAGCTCAGCGTTCGCGTTGCCTCTCGCAGCGCAAGACGTGGAATCGCTTGCTGGAAAACGAGTCGTTTTCCTCGGCGATAGCAACACGCAAGCTGGCGGGTACATCAACTTCACGACGTACTACCTGGAGAAATTGCACCCCAAGAAAGACTTCGACATCATCGGACTCGGATTGGCAAGCGAAACGCTCTCCGGGTTGAGCGAGGACGGCCACGCCGGGGGCAAATTCCCGCGGCCATGCCTCTTCGAACGCCTTGATCGCGTGCTGGAGAAGGCGAAGCCGCAGGTCGTGTTCGCCTGCTACGGCATGAATGACGGCATCTACCTCCCGCAGAGCAAGGACCGGCTCGTGGCATTCCAGACGGGTGTCACGAAGCTGATCGACCAGTGCCAGAAGGCCGGAGTGAAACGAATCTACCTCGTCACGCCGCCGATCTACGACTTCGCGCCGAAGAAGGACGAGTTCCATTACGACGCCGTCCTTACAGAATACGCAAAATGGGAAATGGGCCTGAAGATCGATGGCGTGACGGTGATCGATCTGCACACCGCCATGCGGAAAGCCCGCGACGCCCGGGCCACGGCCTTCTCGAAGGACAAGGTTCACTTCGGCGACGATGGCCACCTTCTGGTGGCTCAAACGCTTCTGGCCGCGCTCGACGCGAAGATGTCGGACGAAAGCGTCGCAAAGATCAAAGCCGACCCGATGTTCAAGCTGATCGAGCAGAAGCGTGCACTGCGCTCCGTTGCCTGGATGAAGCACATTGGCTATACGCGTGAGAAGACGGTAGTCCCGGGACCTCTCGGTACCGTCGAGGCCGACGCCGCGAAGATCCAGGAGAGAATCGACGCGCTCCGCCGTATGCGGTGAGTTGATGCGATCGACAACAACGAGAGAAAGGTAGCCTTCATGCGCCGTGTGCTTGTCCGTCTCGCCTGTCTTGCCGTGCCGAGTATCGCTGCTGCGGCTTATGCCGGAGATCATCCCCCCGGCCAAGAGTTCGGCCGATTCGGCATCGGCAGTTGTCACACGAACAATACGTCCGCGCAGGCAAATGCCCGGTGGATTCCGCAGATGGCCGCCATCGGCATCAAATTCCATCGGACTCCTCACACGGGGTGGAACGCCGTCGAACCCGAGGAAGGAAAATTCACCTGGGACGCGCTGGACAAGCAGATGAAGTATCTGGACGACCAAGGCTTCTCCTACGGCGCCATTCTGCACGGGAACGCCAAGTGGAATAAATTGGATGCCAAGGGTACGCTGCCGGTCAACAACTTGCCCGCCTGGTCCAAATACGCCTCGGCACTCGCGAAGCACGTCAAGGGACGGGTGAAATATTTCGAGATCTGGAACGAACCGCCCAACGGCACCGGGCGCGACCAAACGGGCGCGGATTACGCCAAGATCGTGGTCGCCGCCTCCAAGGCCATCAAGGCGGTTGATCCTGACGCCATGGTGGGCATGGCCGCTCAGTCGTTTCACGTGAATTACCTGGAGCAGGCGATCAAGGCCGGCGCCAAGGATCATTTCGACTATCTCATTTTCCATCCTTACGAGATCCTGAATGGCATCGCCGACAGCACCGGGTCGGAAGCCGTTTACATGAGCATCGTTCCCACGGCCCGGAAGATGCTCGCCGCTCAAAATCCGGCCAAGGCAAACGTGCCGATCATTTTCACGGAATTGGGTTCCGACGCCAAAAAAGGGGCAGACAATCAAGCGAATGCACTGGTCAAGGCCTACACCATGGGCATCGCTCAGGGCGTGGCCTGCATTCAGTGGTTCGAGGGAAGGGACGGCGACAGCGGCCCCATGGGTCTCCTCGATGCGAAAGGCAACCCGCGGCCATCGTACAAGGCGATGGCGCAAATGATCAAGCACTTCGGACAGCATCCGACTTACCTGGGGTGGGTGCTGCTCTATGACAGGGACTATGGCTTTGTCTTTCAAGGCGCCAAAACAACGGTCTTATCGACCTGGGCGCCGAAAGGAGCACCTGACCGACTCGATTTCGGCCAGGCGGTGCAAATCGTGAATCCCTTGACAGGAGACACTACCAGCGCAAATACCTATGCGCTCACCACCGCTCCGATCCTCGTTCTAGATGTCCCGGCGAACTTGGTGAAGCAAGCCAAGGCCAACAAGGCAAAGCCGTTCCTGTGGGGCGGCGATTACTCCGACGCCAAATCAGTCTCGATCACGATGGGCAACGTCACCACGGAAAAAGGGCTGCACACCCGCCTGGGCGCTGATGTGGCCGCAGACATCGTCACCTATGGCGGGTCGGCCCGGGCGGGAAACATCCCTGGCGGAAATGTGTTCATGGTCGATCCCAACTTCCTGTCCTATACGACGACGCCGATCGAAATCAGCGTGGTCGTCCGCCGCAATCCCGCGAACGACAATGCCGGCTTCAAACTCATCTACGAGTCGACTGCCGGCTACAAGAGCCGCGGCTGGTACACGGTGCCGGACAACAAGAAGTGGCACACGGTCACATGGAAAATCACCGACGCGCAATTCGTCAGCAAGTGGGGCTACAACTTCGCGCTCGAATCCGACGGCAATCAATTCAACAAATACTCCATCCAGAGCGTCACGGTGACGAAACTCGCCAAATAGGAGGTTTTCCGCCATGTCGCCACACTCGGCTCGGCAGCAATTCCTGTGGGATCGCATGACTCGGCGCGATCTCATCCAGATCGGCGCCTTGGCTCCGGTGGGCCTGACGCTGCCCCGTATGTTGCAAGGCCGCGCATTGGCGGAACAGAGGTCTCCCCGCAGAGACTCAGCGAAGTCGTGCATTTTTATCTACCTGTCCGGCGGCCCGGCCCAGCATGAGACCTGGGACCCGAAGCCGGACGCGGTGGCCGAGATTCGTGGTGAATTCAGGCCAATCGCGACGCGAGTGCCGGGCACGTTCGTAGGCGAGCATTTGCCTCGGCTCGCCCAGGTCGCCGATAAATTCGCGCTCATCCGTTCCTGTACGCACAACGACATCCGCCATTCCGCGTCTTCGTATCACCTGCTCACCGGCCGACGGTTCGCCGGTCCGATCAGCGGCAGCGATGCGGCGCCGTCGCGCAGCGATTTTCCCGCACACGGCGCGGTCGTCGGCCAACTGCGACCGCCTACACGCCCCGTGCCAGGCTGGGTTACCATCGCCGAACAGTTCGTGACAACCCCCGCCGGAATCGCTTACCCCGGTCAGCACTCCGGTTTCCTCGGCACCCATCATGATCCTTTGTGGATTAGCAACGATCCCAATGCAGCTAATTTCCAGGTGGAAGGCCTGACGCTCTCCGACGCAGACATGGCTAGCCTTGACGCGCGCTGGAGATTGTGTCAACGCGTCGACAATCTGACGCGCCGCCTCGAAAACGACCGCCAGCTTCAAGGCATGAGCGCCTATCAAGAACGGGCCATGAACCTGTTGACCTCGCCCACCACAAGTCGGGCTTTGCAGGTCGACCACGAACCGAGCGGCGTTCGCGATCGCTATGGCCGCAATTCCTGGGGGCAGAGCCTGCTGCTCGCTCGTCGGCTCGTTGAGGTGGGCGTTCCTTTGGTGAGCGTTTTTCTGCGCGACGTTACCCGAGCCGACGCCAAGGTCCCATTCGGCCAGTGGGACACACACACCGACATCTTCCCGAACCTCAGGGACAAGCTGCTGCCGCCGTTCGACTGCGCCCTGTCGGCGCTGCTGACCGACCTCGACGCCCGCGGCCTCTTGAGCGAGACGGTCGTGGTGGCTGCGGGCGAGTTTGGCCGCACCCCGCGCATCGGCCAGGTCCTGACCGGGGCGGGCGCGCGTAACGGTCGCGACCATTGGCCCTGGGTTTTCTCGATGTTGCTCGCGGGTGGCGCCATTCCCGGCGGTCTGGTTCATGGCTCCTCTGACCGCAACGGCGCCTATCCCACGAACCATCCCACGTCTCCCTCCGACCTCGCCGCCACGTTGTATCGGCTGCTTGGCATTGACCCCAGCGGGGACATCCACGATGTGCAGGGCCGGCCTTACCAGATTTCCGACGGACGGGTAATTGGCGGCCTCGTAGGCGGGTAGACGCGCGTTTGCGCGAAATTCTTTCGGACACTCAAACGCACCTCGTTTGGGCGATGAACCAATGCGCGAGCTATCGCAGGTTTTCAGAACTCATGTGTAACGGCTTACTTGTCCGCCTTGATCAATTCGATCATCCCAGCCGCGAATCGCTTCCCCATCTCAAGTCGGCCCTCGGTTTGAAAATGAACCTTGTCCGCGCCGCGCGGCACATCATCGCAGTTGAACACACGGAAGCTCGGTAGCTTCGCGGCGTCTTGCGCCTTGCGAACCAGTTCCAGGTAAGGCGTACCCTTCCCAGGCGGAATGGCCCGGTTCATGACGATGGGCAGGTGCGCGTTGCCGATATCTTTACGCGTCGCCTCGACCCAGCGCACGAGGTTCTCGCCGTACGCTTTGGCCGTGTCCTCGTTGATACCGTCGCGGTAGCTGACGTCGAGCAGAATGCCAGCGATGACGATGGGCCGACCCTTGTCGCGCGATTGCTTGACGATGTTATTGATACCGAGCCCGGGCGACTTGCTCGATGCCGACGCGACCGAGATCCAGACAATGCCGACGGGTTCGCCCAGGTGCTTGGCCATGGCCCGGCCGAAGGTCGCCTCGTTCCCGACCAGATTCTTGCCGGCTTCGAGCGGCGTCCATTCGCCGTTCTTGTAGACGAGAACCTCCTTGAGCGGCTGACGCAGATCATCCGGCAGCTTTTCGACCTTGGCAGTAGCGCCAAGCATGTTGCTTGTGCCCGCCAGAACGAATACCTTCAACGGTCGATCCTTCGCCCCGCCCGAGGCGGACACACTCGTCAGCATGATCAAGAAGATGCATGCAATTACACTTCTCATGCGACCTGACCTCCTGAAAAAGTTCTCTTGCGAACGTGGCGATCGGTTGTTCGCCGCGAGATAGTTCGTCGAGCCGTGGGCATTCTGATTTGAGCAATTGTATGGTCACAGATGCTATTTGCGCATGACGCCAGCATGCGGAGAGACCTTCGGGGCGTTTCGCACGGCTGGACGGCCAGCTTACCCACGCCTAGATTGTGTGCAACACCCCAAAGGAGCAGAACGACATGATCGCACAACCTGGTTCGCTTACCTTCAACACCGTGATCACCAAACTCAAGGCCGGCCAGCAGATTTTCAGCAACACGCTCATCCAGCCCGACCTCGAGGCTGCGAAGAAAGCCTGCGAAGGCCAGGACTTCATCTGGATTGAGATGCAGCACAGCACGATCACCTGGCGCGAAACGCAGCAACTCATCAAGGTGGTCGCTGAAGCAGGGTGTATCCCGTTCGTGCGTGTGCCGTCCGCAAACGTCGGCGACATCTTGAAAGCCTGCGATGCCGGTGCCCTGGGCATCGTCGTGCCGATGGTCGAGTCGGTCGAAGAGGCCCGTAACGCGGTCCTGTATTCCAAGTATCCGATCGGTGATCGTGACAACCCAAACGCCAAGCCATGGGGCCGGCGGAGCTCGGGCCAAAATCAAGCCAAAACCCTCTGGGGTGATGGGTACGCCACCAACGCCAACAACAACATCCTGCTCATGATCCAGATTGAGAGCCCAGCGGGCGTCGGCGTCATCGGCAACATCCTGAACGAGGTCGAGGGGATCGATATCGTCATGGTGGCGAGCAATGATTTCGGCCTGTTCGCCGGCGACCGCGACGGCTCGCCATCCTACAATGCGCGGGAAAAAGTTGTCCGTGAATCGGTCCTTGCCCACGGCAAGATCCTCGCCGGCCCCTCGAGTTGGAGCGACCGTCCCGGCTACATGATGTTCCAGGGGCCCAAGACCGCCAAGACCACGGGGTACGAAAAGAACTAGCTCGTGCGCCAGGGAAGAAGGCTCTCGCCATGCAATCCTGCTCGCGCTTGACAGCCCTGATGACATTGCTGCTGCTGCCGTGCGCCATCGAAGCGCAAACGCCTCCCGCATGGACGGCTGTTACAACCGACGATGGCGTCTGGGTGCAGGAGAGGGACACGAAGGTACTCTTCTACCAGCGCCGGCCGAAGTCGAAGGATGGCAAATTCACGCGCGCCAACTATGTGCATCCGCTCCTCGACCTCGACGGTGAACCGCTCACCGAAGATTTCCCGGCCGACCATCCCCACCACCGCGGCATCTTCTGGGCCTGGCATCAGGTCACGATCGGCGGCAAGGCAGTCGGCGATCCGTGGGCCTTGAAAGACTGCGGCTGGGACATCCGCGCCGTGAAGGCCGAACCCAGCGGCAACGCTATGTCGTTGCACACCGACGTCTACTGGTTGTCGTCTCTGTGGCAGGACGTGAAGGGTAACCAGAAACCGTTTGTGCGCGAGCAAGTCGTCATGAAGGTGCATCGGGCCGAGAAAGATCGACGCGTTGTGGATTTCGAGATTAGCCTGACCGCGCTGCAGCCCGAGACTCGTATCGGCGGCGCCGCGCCCACTCCCGGCTACGGAGGATTTTCGCCGCGCCTGCGACTGCCGAAGGACGTGCGTTTCCTCGGCCCCAAGGGAGAAGTGCAACCGCTCGCCGGCCCCGTGGACGCCGCCGCCTGGATCGATGTCGCCGGCACGTTCGCCAACGACCGTATCTCCGGCATTGCGATGCTGACTCATCCCGCGACGCCAGGCTTTCCGCAATCGTGGATCTTGCGCCGTCGCAGCAGCATGCAGAACGCCGTCTACCCCGGCGCGACTCCCGTGGCCCTACCCACGGAGAAGCCGTTGGTGCTGCGCTATCGTCTGGTGATTCATCGCGCGGCCGTGCCCGCAGAGCAAATCGAACGCTGGCATCGCGAATACGCGCAGGCCGCGAAGCGATCGACGCCGTAGAACCGAGTGACCTTGTGAGGACAACACCATGAAGTCGACCAGCAGCAGACTCGGCGCAGTGCTCCTTGCGGTGCTGACCGCGCTCCACGCGTCGGCTCAAGAGCCGCGATTGCCGAAGGTGGTGCTGCTCGGCGACTCGATCCGCATGGGCTATGCTCCCTTCGTCGAAAAGCTGCTCGCCGGCAAAGCGATCATCGTCAGCCCGAAAGCGAATGGCGGCGACAGTGCCAACAACCTCAAGGGCCTGGAAGCCTGGGCAATCCGCGAGCAACCCGACATTGTGCACTTCAACTGCGGCATCCACGATGTCAAGAAATCGAAGAAGACCGGCGCGCACCAGGTGCCGGCTCCGCAATACGACGCTAACTTGCGCAAGATCGTCGAGCGGCTACGCAAGGAAACGAAGGCGACGGTCATCTTTGCCACGACGACGCCGATCCTGGATGAACGCGCCGCCAAAGGTCGGGCCAAAGCGGACTACGAGCTGCTGGACGCCGGCGCGACGCAGTACAACGGCATCGCTCGAAAGGTGATGCAGGAACTGAAGGTGCCCGTGAATGACCTGCGCGACGTCATGCCCGATGCCAATACACGAGAGAAGCTGATCAGTGCCGATGGCGTTCACTTCACGCAGGAAGGTCGGGAGAAACTAGCAAAGGCGGTGGCAGACGCGATCAGCCGACATCTGCCAAAGTGAAAGTGTGGAAAGGATATGTGCACAATAAGAACGAGTGACGCGGTTCACTTGTCTGCTGCCGGTCACTTTCCATCACCGATCACGCTCACATCTTTGAGCCGGATGTTTCCTTTCACCGGTCTCATTTGCGTGAGATCGAGTGACTGGCGATGTGTCTGCACGTAGAGGCCGACGAGCTTCAACGGGTAGTCGAGGATGCCATCGGCATTGCCCTGCCACTGACCGATGCCGGCGCCTGGTTCGATGTGCCGCGCGGGGGATTCTCTGGTCAGCGGAAAGGTGACGAAGCACCAGCCATCGAAGTCGATGGCGGCTTGATTGCCCCAGTCGCCGCCATCGAGGTCTTTGGAGGAGCGCCACCGCTCGCCTTTGGCATCCTCGATCTCCCAGAAAATGCGTCCCCAACTGCTGTCTCCCTTGACCCACACGCCAACGGCGTGTGGCTTGCCGCCCATGGGCAGCGGCTTCGTCAAGCGCAGTGCGGTGTATTCGCCGACGACGTGCGGCACTTCGCCTGCGCGCTTCAGTTCCAGTTCGAGGCACGCGCCCTTCTCGGCGTCGTTTACCTGACGAATGGCAAACTTGCCTGGCCGCCGCAGCGGAGTTGTGATTGCTAGCTCATCGGGGACGAGTTGCCATTGGGCCAGGTCATCCATGCGGCTGATGATCTGCGTTCCGGCGAGAGGCTGATGGTTGGGGAAGGCCCGCTTGCCCGCAGTGATATTCGTCGCGGCGATCGGACTGATGATGTAGTTCACAGCACTTGCGGCGGTGATGGTGAGTCGCTTGCCCTTCGTTTTCAGAGAGTGCTGTCGTCCGTAAAACTCGACCCGCGCCGCGGCGGTATCGGTTGGGAACTCCAATTCCATCTCACACTCCCCGCGCGGCGTCCAGAGGGCGTAGATGCGATCCTTGCCTCGCTCGAACTCCAATGCGTACGCGCTCGATGAGCCGGTGGGCATCTGCCGAACGAGCTTCACACTATCGAGAACCTTCGTGAGCGTGGCGAGTGCGACATAGGCGGGCTTCGGGTAATGCAATGGATGGCGCTGACAAAGTCCCGATGCTCCCCAGAGCGTGTCGTAGTAACAGTTCCCTACATCTTCGATCCCGGCTGGTGAGATGGTCGGGAACCGGTAGGCGAGACCGATGAGCATATCGCGTGCATACCACTCCGCGTGCCGCTGGGCGCCGAGGTCGCGCTCGGCGCGGCTGGTATACTCAAAGCAGCCCGCCAATGGGAAGTCGTAGCCGAATTTCCGCGCTGTCTCGGCCATCAGCCAGATGCCGCCCGTGGTGTGCGGCAAGAGTTTTTCCGGCGCGAAGGTCTGGCCAGTCGCCTCATTGCCGAGGTAGTCGATGAGTTCACGAGGGAAGCCGCGCCGCAGCATCACGGCGATCATGCCGGCTGAACCACCGCTGTTGCCCGCAATGATCTTGAGCTGCGGGAACTTGGCGCGAATAAATTTGGCAGCCTTCACTCCCAGCTCGAACAGTTCATCTTCGCGCGCGGCGAGCACGGCATCCTTGGCCACATACTTCTCCCCATAGATCTCCGGAGGATACACGCGCGGGTCGTAGCTTTCATGAAACAGATCAATGTATTGGCAGTGTGGGAAGCGCTTCAACATCGCGCCAATGGCCAGTTCGGCACGTTTCTCCGCTGCCGGCCAGTCCTTGAGATCCGCAAGCCTAAAGGGCCACTGAATCTGATTGACCGAGAGCTTCCATGGCGCAAAATCCTGCTCGCTGGCTTTGGTCCATATCATCGTCGTGCGCCGGAATCCGGCTTTGAACAACATCGGTCCAGCCACCGCCGGATCCTTGGTCGTGTAGTGAACGCCATTGAACCACCATGTCCCAAAGGGGGATTCATATCCTGCGGTGCGAGTATCCTTGCCCAGTAGCGCAAAGGCTGCCGCGTGCTTGAGCAGAGGTTGTCCACCGGCATCCGCGAGCGTCACGCTCAGTCCATACCAGCCGAGGTCCGGCATGGTAAGCGGCACGGTAAGATCGGATTCGCTGCCCACGGCTGGAAGCTCGATGGTCTTCGCTTTCTTCACGAGCACCCGGCCATCGATGCTGGTGATTTCCCAGCGCAATTCGTAGCGTCCCGCCGTGTTCGCGCGAATGGCGAAGGTTGTCTCCGGCGTCTCATCGTTGTGAAAGATGTTGCCTGGCTGCGCTTGCTTGAGCCGCAACTCCGCGGGGGCTTTTTCCAAAGTCACGCCGAAGACATGCACGGCGCTGGTCGAGGTCGCCAGCGGTATGCGCCGACGATCATTTTGCACTTCCAACCCGCCGCACTTGCCAAGAAACTCGAAGTCGAGATAGGGCCCGATTTTCATGGGAGCATACGGGTCCTTCTGGTCGGCAAGGATGTCCAGGATATCGCCTGCCTTCAAATCAACCCGCACGAGATAGAGCGGCACATTGATCATCTTCTGGTCGGCGGTGTATTGCACGCTGCCCACCTGCTCGATTCCGTCGCCTGGTTTCTCGTCGCCTCGTGGCAGAGTGAGCGTCGTATCCGCCATGGCGCCGCCGCGGCCCCAGATGCCGAAGCGTGTCAGCCGCGTGGTCAGCACGGGATCTTTTTTGACATCCGGATCGACCGCGCACAGCACCCAGGCCCGATGATAAAACGCCTGCGGCACCGAGAAGTGCAGCGACTCCTTCATGCCGTCCAGCGACGTGCGCGAGGTGTTCTCGTTTTCCTCCAGCCCCCGTCTTCCCTGCATCTCCTTCGCCATGCCGACATCCGCATTACTGGCGCCGTCCGCCACCACCATCGGAATTTTTTTGATCTGCTGGGCGCCAGGTTTCAGTGACACAAGACAATCCTTCATCACACCAGGTTGCGCGATGCGCCGCACATCCAGCGGCAGGTACAAGCCCGAATCCGCGCGCGTGAACATTCGCTCGCTGCGCACCGCGCTGTCCGCCGCCAAATAGAAATTCACCTCGCTGAGCCGGCTTCCACTCGCCACCCGACCGCAGTAGCGCCCATCCATCCACAACTCCGCGCCCGCGGCATCGGCACGTACTTCCAGAGGCACCCAGCACTGCGACGCAGCGGGCAGCGTCTCCCACACCTTCGCCAGATCTGCCTGCTGAGCCTCCGTGTAGCGTTTGAGATACGGCCGGCTGTGATATTGAAACCTGAGGCCCGCGCCCGTGAACTCGATCCAGCCATCGGCCATAGGCAGCATCTCCGGCGCTTTCTTGCCGTCTTTTTCCACGATGCGTTTCAGCATATCGGCTTTGGCAGCAGCGAGCAGCGTCTGGATTTTGCCATCGGCGAACTTGAATAGCACGGCGATCTTTCCCGACTTGCCGACACGAAACTCAACCTCCACCGTATCGGCTTTCTTCAAGGTGAGCGCCTGAGCTTGTAATGGCGCAGGCAGAAAGATCAGCGCGGCGTGCGCTGCCAGTGGCGTGAGCAGCAGGGCTGCGCGGGTGATGAGGTTTTTCATGTAGTCGGGCCTTGTCTAGACATTTTTGCCCGTGAGGATTTGCACAGTTAATCCGGGATTCTTGTTTCAGCTTCGGTGACGGTAGGCCCAGATGGTCGTGCCGTCGAGCACGACGAGGACGCCCTGGGACGGATCGAAATAAGCCAGACGACGGTTGCCCGTAGGCATCGGGCCGCCTTCGGGTGTGAGCTTCGTCCAGCGTTTGCCGTCCGGATTGTAGGCCCAGAGCGTATTCGTTTGAAATTGGATGAGCAGACCGTCGCCGCTGATCGGATCATAGTACATCGGCGCGCGCGCGTCGTGGCCATACGGGACATCCTCGGCGTCCTTGGCGGCGTCGATCACCTTTTCCCAGCGATTCTTCGCGACATCGTAATGCGACGTCGCCTTGTGACGATGAGCAATGACCAGGTTCCGCTTGCTGTCGTAATAACCGACCTGTTCAGGCTCGGCAGCGTGTTTCGAAAAGTCGGCGGTCTTCTTGTTGGCGTCGAGGTTCCTCCAGGCATTAGTCTTCGGTTCATAAAGCCAGGTCGCCTGCATTTGCCAATTGTTCGTGTGCCAGATGCAGCCTGCGTGTTTGGGAATGAACTCGAGCATGCCGCCGAATGGGGCGGCCGGAAACGGCTTGGCCGTCCTGTGCATTTTCCACGTGCCGGTGCTGGGGGTGAACGACCAGAGCGGCGGACCCGTGTAAAGCTGGCTTGGATCGCCGCCGAGTTGTTCGACGCACTTCTTCTGGTTGGTGACCCAGGTGTTCATGAAATACATCGATCGTAGGGCCGGGTCATAGGCCAATCCCCACCAAGTGTGCGCGATCACGACCGGGCCGCCGCGTTTGGTAAGGAGGATGCCGTCCTTGAAGACGACGTCGCTGAAATCCTTGCCCATGCCGGTGTAATCGCGCGGCAAATCGGGAGCGTAGAGCATTGCCCATGACAGGGAGGCGAGATCAAACTCCCAGACGTCGTTGAGGCGATGCGGCACGCCATGGTTGGCGCCGCAGAAAAGTGCGCGTTTTCGCTCTGGCGCCCAGACCATCTTGAGCGTGAAATCGCGCGCCAGTGGACCGGTCTTGTGAAGGTTGTACTTCCGCGCCGTATCGTTGAAGTCACCCAACACCTTGGCCTGACCGAGCAGAACGGCGTGATTGCTCTGGAGATTCTTGATCTTTTCAAGAACCGCGGGTTGCGCCTCCAACACCGGCTTGACGGGCTCACCTGCCCGAACTAACGTCGGCAAGATGAAAAGCAATAATAATGACAGCAACAACAGTGTGCCTGAAAGGAAGCGCGTCATGGGATAACCTGGCGAGGTAAAGGTGAACGATCCATTTATCGTATTCAACGTGCACGGATTGTTCCGCAACATCTGGCCCGCGTCTGGGAAGGGCAGGCGGTCCACCCTATTATGAGCGTTCAAGCGAGGAGGGGCAGCAACATTCGCCAACGGATTTTCATGTGATATCTTCTTCCGCTAATTGAACGTGGAGGAATCACGCTTATTTTACAACTGAGAAGCCCTATGCCGAGCGCCTTTATTCGTGCCTAGCGACTGAAGCCGTCCGCATGAAACTCGCACCCTTGGTCGACGCGCATGTTGTCACGATGTTCTCTGAAACGCGGCACGATCGTCGTGGCGATGCGCGATCGCCAGGGCAATGTCACGCGCATCGAGCGCACGTTCAGCGTCAAATAGGCATTACTGCGGTCCCTTCGTGCTGGGACCATGAGCGTGGAAGGCTTCAATGCGGAATCGACGTTCAGCGGCGGCGCCATGGGTGCCGCCTGGTATCTGCACGGCAAGCTCGCCTGGGATCCCACCGCCGAGGGACTCCAGGAGGCCGTCCCCTGGCTGGTCGTCATCGGCTGCGTGTGCGTGCTCGGCTCAATCCTCGGCGGAGTGGTTGGGGCCGTGTTGCCTGGCAACCGGCGACCACCGGTCGAGTTGAGCCGCTATTCCCGGCGTCACGGGACGCTTGCCGTGCGGTTCCGGCGGCCCGACTACGCGGCGAAGTTCGCTGCCGCGGTGCAGTCGCCTGAGTAGGATCGAGGAGGTTCACCGTTGGGCCGATGCGAACGAACCGAAGTGGACCCCATTCTTTGGACAAAATGAGATCGTCGTTGGAGAGTGACTCTTGCGAGGGGTAGGATTGCTTACCAGCTCCGCACGGGAGTTATTTGCGGATGATCAGTCAGCCTTTGTGAGGCGTCGTTTTGACCGACACTTCTCTTCCCGCGAGCACCGCCTTCAAAGCATCTTCGGCAGAGCCGCCGCCTTTCTGTTTGAACTGGCCACAATAGCGCAGCACTCCGTCACCATCGATGACCACCGTTGTTGTCGTTTTCGTGATTCCGAATAAATCTGCCGCGTTGCAGTTTGCGTCGATGGCAACGGGGAGCGCGGTCCCCGTTTTCTTGAGAAATGCCTCAATGACAGGCGCGGTGTCGGCGGAGTTTGCATCAAGGGCAAGCACGATCGCTTGCTTGGAGTAATCCTGTACCAACTTGCCGAGTTGAGCATCGACGTGCCGACAGCTATGGCAGGTCGTACACCAAAACGACAGGATGATGATTCCCTTTTCGGTCCGCTTTTTGTCCTTCTGCAACTCACTGAGTTTGACGGTCTTGCCATCCAGCGTTGTGATCGAGAAATCGAAAACTTTGTCCCCAACCTTGACCACGCTTTTCCGCACGCCGCCTTCCATCGCGCAGCTCTGGGCCACGACAATGCCGCTGATAATTGCCGATCCAATGATCAACACGACGATAGCTGCGATCATCCGAAGTTTCATTCGTCATCCCCAAATGCAGACGAGGCATCGGCGAGGCATAGTTTATGCAATATGGCGGCTTGTGTAGGCAAGGTTGCACTCAGCGGCCGACCCCTCAATGGCAGAAGCACCCTGAGGTGGACCTCCATAACAGGACAGCCAATAGTAGCTTATTCGACTGTCCAATATTTGGGGTCCACTTCAGCCCCGTACATTCGTCGATCGGTACAATGGCCGAGATGCTTCCCGCCGCGCGGCACAATTGTCGCGAATCCGTGTTCTTTTTCACCATGAGGTGTGCTTATGGAATAGGACGGCTCAATGACAAGCGAGCCGCTTTTCCCTGAGACAAATAGCAATTATCGAGGAAATCCATCGATGAATCCGCAATTCTCCCATTACTTTCGCTTGCTGGTAGGCGTAGCTCTGACTCTCGCGATCGCTGCCACGTCGAGCCCGGCGCAGGACCGCGTGCTTAAAATGGGCAAACCCGACCAAGTGGGCATGTCGGCACGCCGCCTGGAAATGGTGAACCAGATCCTGACGGAAGAAACCAAGAGCGGACGCGTGACCGCCGCCTCGGTCCTCGTCGCGCGGCGCGGCTTCATCGTGCTGCGCGGCGGTTGGGGAACGCTGACTCCAGATCCAAACAGCGCCAAGGCCGGGCCGGACGCGGTGTACATCGTCGCTTCGATCTCCAAACCCATTACCTATCTCATGCTGATGCTGCTCGTGGAGCGAGGCCTGATTTCGCTCAACGATCCGGTGCAAAAGTACCTGCCGGAGTTCAAGGGTCCGGGGCGTGAAAAGGTACGCGTCCGGGAGCTGCTGACCCATACGTCGGGTCTGCCGGACATGCTGCCGGAGAACATCAAGCTGCGCGAAGCGAACGCTCCTTTGAGCGATTTCGTCAAGGGCGCCATGACCACGCTGCTCTTGTTTGAGCCGCGCAGCTCGTACAGTTATTCGAGCATGGGCACGCTTCTGTCAGCAGAAATCGTGGAACGCGTCACGAAGATGCCGCTGGCCCAGTTTGAAGAGCGCGAGCTCTTCGAGCCCTTGAAGATGAAGAACACCAGTCTGGGGCTTGGCAAACGCGCTCTGGCGGATACGGCTCGCGTGCAAGGCGACTCCTTTGCCCAAACCGAGAAGGACCTCGAACGCTACGGCGCGAACAGCCAATACCTGCGCAAGCTCGGTCATCCGTGGGGAGGCATGCACAGCAGCGCCGATGACCTCGGCATCGTCCTGCAAATGTTCCTCAACGGTGGCGTCTATGACGGCAAGCGCATTTTGGGCCGGGCCACAGTCGAAGCGATGACGACGGATCAGAACAAGCGTATCGGCCATCCGTTTGGGCTGGGTTGGGGATTGCAGGCGACCACCGGCTGGAATGCATTCGGCGATCTGTCAAGCGAGCGAACCTTTGGCCACAGCGGCGCCACCGGCACGGTTGCCTGGGCCGACCCGCAGCGCGAGTTATTGTGCGTGATTCTCACGACGCGCCCGTGGCGTCAGGACCGCGGCTTCTTACTCCGCCGCATTGGCAACATCGTTCAGGGGGCGATTGAGTGAACCACGAAGGCTCCTCGATCTGGAAAGGCGGCCCGCGCGGACTTGAAGGACATGGCGCCAATCGATTCATGCATCATTCGTTTCAGACCTCGACTCTTTGAGAAGGAACGCACATGAGGACTAACACTCTTCTCGGTCCACTTGTTCTGCTCGTGGTAGCCGCCATGCCAGTGGCTGCTCAGGACAAGAAAGTCGACGCCCCCAAGCCGATCCGCGTGCTCTTCGTGGGCAACAGCCAGTTCTATTTCAACAATCTCCACAAGATCGTCGAAGCGCTTGCCGAGTCGGCGCCGAAAAATCGCCCGCGAATCGTTGCCGACGCGAAGCCTTCCGACCGTGCAATCGCCGGCGGCGCGACTTTGGAGAGCCACTGGAAAAAAGGGACCGGCCAAGACACGGCGCGCGGCAAGATTGCCGGCGAGAAATGGGACTTCGTCATCCTGCAGGACTATTCAGGTGTCACCTCGAAGGAAAACTTCACGGAGTATGCTAAGCTGTTCGACGCCTTGATTCGCGAGAATGGCGCGAAGACCGTCCTGTTCAGCACGAGCCACCTCGCCAATCGCGTTCCGAAGGGATTCCTCGATGTGCATGAGCGACATGTGACAGTCGGCAATACGTTGCAAGCACCGGTCGCCGCCGGCGGTAAAGCGTGGCTGGCGTATTGGGGTGATAATCCCACCGAGAAACAGATCCTTGACCTGTACCACGCCGACAAGGGCCATCCCGGTCCGCGCGGCTCCTACCTTTACGCCTGCACGCTCTATTCGATTCTCACCGGTCATTCCCCGGTCGGTCTGACGCATCGCATTCCGGGGCAGCCCGAGACGACTATCACTTCGGCCGATGCCAAACGGTTCCAGGAGGCTGCCTGGCAGGTTCATCAGGAGGTGAATGGCAAGAAACCTGTGCAGGTCTTCATTCTCGCCGGCCAATCGAACATGGAAGGACAGGCTGTCGTGGACCTGGACGGCAAGAACTACAACGACGGCAAGGGCACTTTGAAAGCGCTGATGAACGATCCCGCCAAGGCGTCGCTCTTCAAGCATCTCAAAAACGCCAAAGGGAATTGGACCGTTCGCGACGATGTATGGGTGCGCTACCAGCGCGAGAAGCAGCCCCTACTGGCCGGTCCGTTGTCGATCGGCTTCAGCATTTATGCGAGTACGAGCGGCAAACACCACTTCGGCCCGGAACTGCAATTCGGCCACATCGTCGGCGATCACCTTCGCAGTCAAATTCTCCTCATCAAGACGGCCTGGGGCGGCAAGAGCCTTTACAAGGATTTCCGCCCGCCCAGCTCTGGCGGTGAGGTCGGCCCGTACTACAAGAAGATGCTTGCCGAAGTTCGTCTCGGGCTCGACAATCTCAAGACCGATTTTCCCGCCTATCAGGGACAAGGCTACGAGCTTGCCGGCTTCGTTTGGTATCACGGTTGGAACGACGGCGTCGATCCGAAGAATGCGGTCCCGCAATATGAGGAGAACCTGGTCAACCTGATCAAGGACGTGCGTAAGGACCTGAGCGCCCCGCAACTCCCCGTCGTCATCGGCGAGCTGACAGGCCCGTGGGTCGACGCCCCGGGCGCCTGGGCGACACTGCGCAAGGCGCAGGCTAGGGCCGCCAATCGGCCGGAGTTCAAAGGGAACGTGATCTTCGTGGAGACACGCCAATTCGTTCGGCCCGCGAAGGAGTCGCCCAACCCAGGCCACGGCCATCACGAGTTCGGCAACGCGGAGACCTATTTCCTGGTTGGTGATGCTCTGGGCAAGGGAATGGCCAAACTACTTACGCCGCGGGCGAAGTGATTTAGGTTCCCTCGGCTTGGGTTATCCTCCATGGGAACTGGATCTTCAATCTAGATTCGATGGGTCTGCGAGAACGTTCAAGACCTGGCGCCTTGCCGGCCCGTCAGATTGTGGTTGCCGGAGTATGAGCCCGGTTGTCACTAGGACGCTATGGATCAAGAGATGACCAAAGTACAGAATCGCGCCTTGCAGGACTCGTTTCCATGCTACACGGCGGCTGGAACACCTCACGAACTCGGCCAGCAACACGGCGTGCAAGCACGCACCCACATTCACGGATTCCTGGACTATCTGGGACACATGCTCAAGCTATCCCGCGAGCAGCTTCATTGCCGTGCCGTGCGATTCCTCCCGCTTTTCGGGCAATTTGCACCGCATTTGGTGGAGGAGATCTGCGGTCTCGCGGAGGGGGCCAGCATTCCCATGGCTGAAGCCTTGGCGGTGCAAATTCGAGGGGAGTTGGCTCAGATTCAGGACGAGGGTTGCACGGCATTCGTCGTCGCGCCGCGCGGGTGCGCGTCCGGGCAGATCCTGATTGGGCAGAATAGCGACGTCGAACCGGAGATGGACGAGTTCGCCTACGTGTTGCGTCTGGTTCCTGAAGACAGGCCCGCGATGCTGATGTGGACATTCGGCGGCATGATCGGCTACCATGGTCTCAACAGCGCTGGCATCGCCCATTTCGCCAACTCGCTGGGTGGCGGCCCGAAATGGAAGTTTGGTCTGCCTCATTATCCCGTAAAGCGGCTGATGCTCGAACAACGGTCCCTCGACGATGTTCTCGGCGTGTTGCAGCACGCGCCGGTTTGCTCCAGCGGCAATTATGTCCTGTGCGATGGAATCGGGCGAATCGCCGACGTTGAGCTGACTCCCGCTGGCTTCGCGCTGCTCGACGACGCTGGTGAAAACTTCATCGCCCACAGCAACCATTTCGTCTGCAGTCCTTTTGCCTGCCGCGAAAGCGACGCCGCAAGTGTTCCGGACTCCGTGGGCCGATTATCGCGTTTGCGTCAATTACTGACCAGCCGTGTTGGCAAGCTGACGGTAGAAGACTTGAAGACGTTCCTTGCCGATCACGAAGGCGCGCCGACATCGATCTGTCGCCACGCCCACGAGGGGCCGGATCATCCTTTGGTTTCGCGCCGTGGCCGGACGGTTGCGTCCTTGATTGCGGAGCCAGCAGCAGGACGCCTGCACATCTCGCGAGGCAACCCGTGCTGTGCCCGATACACAACGTATGAGCTCGCTTGATTTCGGCGGTCTTGGTACAATCAGTGCAGCTGCCCGACTCGCCCGCTCTGTACGCCTATTGCCAGGAGTTGGTACGGAGGGGCCAAGCCGGACGCCCACCCTTTTTTCCATAAACCCTTACGCTGCTTGATTACCGAAGGTGGGACTTGAACCCACACCCCCTTGCGGGGACCGGATTTTGAGTCCGGCGCGTCTGCCATTCCGCCACTTCGGCTCTTGCTTCTTGCCCTGTTATTCAGGACGAATACTTTGTGTCCCTGTGCATTGACAATCGCCTAACTCGGAAACCCTGGGAAAAAAGGCCGCATGTTGGTCGCATGCAGCCGGGTGTCAGCCGAAACGGATCCGCTTTTCAGGGAAATCTGGCATGGCTGACAAGTCACATCGTACACCAATACCGACAAAGAGCAAGTCCCTGGTCGTCAGTGCCTGTGAGGAATTGATTTCCCGTGATTCCTGCCATGCTTGCCGCGTGAGTCTTGGCGGAACGGTGCTGAGGCGACGAGGACGCACAGAGTACACGGACACGTGCGACACGGCTTCGCGAGGTGATGGATGCTGACGGTGTTTCGCCTCAGTCGAATCTGGAAAATCGCTCCGATCGGATTTCCTACTGCGGACCGTGGTCCTTCTTCCACGCTCGGCCCAACGCATCTGCCGCCATGATCGCATCGGCCACCATGTCCGGTAGCACTTCAAACGGCTCGTTATGAATGGTGTCGTTCGCGGCCGTCGCACGAATGGCAATTTTTTGTAGGTCTTCTTTGGGCAACTCCGTCAGGCCAATGTCGGCTAAGGTGATTGGCAGTCCAACCTCGGTTGCGAATCCCAGCACTCGATCCATCACCGACCGAGGCTTGCCCTCCAGGATAAGTTGGGTCAGCAATCCGTACGCGACTTTTTCGCCGTGCAAGTAATCATGCGTGGCCGCTACTGTTGTTAACCCGTTGTGAATAGCATGAGCCGCTGCGAGCCCGGAAGATTCAAAGCCCAGGCCCGACAACAACGTGTTCGCCTCCACAAGTCGTTCCAGTGCTGGGGTGACGACCTTCATTTGAACCGCACGCAGGGCATCGGCTCCATCAGCCAATAACGTACGGTAGCAGAGTTTTGCCAGAGCCAAGGCGCTCTGAGTCGATAAGCCACCGCGCAGGTTCTTGATGCCGCCATCCACGCACGTTTTGGCCTCAAACCATGTCGCCAACGCATCGCCCATACCTGCAACCAGAAGTCGGGGAGGGCTTTGCGCGATGACCTGCGTATCGACCAGCACCAAGTCAGCGTTTTTGCGATGGAAGCGACTACCCTGCACGATGCCGTCATCCGAATAAATCACTGACAAGGCACTGCACGGTGAATCACTGGACGCCACGGTTGGGCAGTTGACGATGGGCAAATTCAGGTCAGCCGCGACAGCACGGGCGGCATCGAGGACTTTACCCCCCCCGACTCCGACGATAACTTGAGACTTGTGCTGCTTGGCGGCTTGCTTGATCCGCTCGATTTCGGCCAGAGAGCATTCGCCACCGAACTCAAGCACGGCATAAGCAATCCCGGCCTCGGCCAATGTGCGATTCCAGATTTCGGACAGCAATCGAATCGGTGATCGGCTACCGACAATCAGTGCCGGGCCGCTCAAACCCAATCCAGTCATCTCGGCTCCCAGGACGGCGGTGGCGTTCTTGCCTTGCGTGTAACGGCTGGGCGAACAGAAAACGGAGAGCATGGTGCGGCCTTTCCAGCAGATTCAGAAAATCGGGTTGGCAATTCACTGCCGGTTGCGTTGGTGGTGTATCATCTTATCCTACGGCGTTCTCGCCGCCGCCTGGCAGCAGCGCCGTCATCGCTTGCAAGAACTCGCCGGGCCGCCGGTCGAGTGATGATCGCCACCCGAAAAATCACGACACGGAGTTTGCTCGATAATCTCGTCTGCGTAAGGAGCTTCCGCGCGCAGGAGTGGGCGGACGGAACTGATTTTTTTTTTGCGCGAAAGTTCCTTGCATGCCTTCATGATTTCAGAGATAAACAGTCAATACTTCGCACGACCTTTCCGGCAGGAGTACGCCCTATGCCGCAATCATTGGCCTGTCCGAACGGCCACTTCTGGGAGCCTGCCGACACCGTTGATGTGTCAGCATTCGTATGCCCCGTTTGTGGGAGCGTGCTCGGCGCCACCCAAAGCATCCCAATACAAGTAACGACGGTCGGGGCACAACCGAACACGGTGCATGGCCTGTCGTGTCCAGATGGTTCAATTCGCTCGGCCGCGGCGGAACTGCCGGCGATTCCAAGCTACGAGATCCTCACTATCCTTGGGCGTGGCGGCATGGGCGTCGTCTATCGGGCCCGGCACATCAAGCTCAAACGCCAGGTGGCGCTCAAGATGCTTCGGGCAGGCGCCCAGGCTGGCCCAGAGCACCACGCGCGTTTCCGCCGTGAAGCGGAAACGATCGCGCGATTGCAGCATCCCAACGTCGTGCAGATCCACGAAGTTGGCGAACACGACGGTATGCCATACTTGTCGATGGAGTATGTGGCCGGCGGCAGCCTGCGTGACAAGTTAGCAGGAATGCCGCTGCCGCCGCGCGAGGCGGCCACGCTCACGGAAACCCTGGCGCGGGCCATGGACGCGGTCCACCAGCTTGGCGTCATTCACCGCGACCTGAAGCCGGGCAACGTGCTCTTGACGAATACGGGGATCGCGAAGATCAGCGACTTCGGCCTCGCCAAGCAACTGGGCGAAGACTCCGGGCAGACCCATACGGGCCAAATCCTGGGGACGCCAAGCTACATGGCCCCCGAACAGGCGGCGGGCAACGTCCAGACGGTGGGAGCGCCGGCCGACATCTACGCTCTGGGCGGGATGCTTTACGAGATGCTGACGGGGGGACCGCCGTTCAAGGCCGCGTCGGTGTTGGACACGTTGGAGCAGGTGCGCACGCAGGAAGCGGTGCCGCCCGGCCTGTTGCAGCCGAAGACGCCGCGTGACCTGGACACGATTTGCTTGAAATGTCTGCAAAAAGATCCCGCCAAGCGTTATGCGAGTGCTGCGGAGTTGGCGGATGATTTGCGGCGCTGGCTGGCGGGGGAGCCGATATTGGCGCGGCCGGTGTCGCTGCTCGACCGAACCTGGCGCTCGTGCAAGCGCAATCCGGCGCTGGCGACGGCCCACGCGGCCGTCTTGGTGGCGCTCGCCACGTTCGTGGTGGCGTTCTTCGTTGTCAAGGGATCGCTGGATCAGGAACAGCTCGAACGCGGCAAGGCGGAAGCTTTTGCGAAGGAGAAAGTCCAACTCGCCAGCGACGAACAGGAGCAACGCGTCAAAGCGGAGAAGCTTGCCGCGGACAACAAAGAGCTGGCTAAAAAAGAGTCCAGGGCACGAATGGAAGCGGACCTTGACCGCGAGCAGGCAAATACCTTCGGGATACGTGCTCAATTCGACCAGTATTTTGCGAAGGCGGGAGAGAACCCACATGAGACCCTGGTTGGCATGGCCAGCCTGCTGCCGAAAGCGGCGCGCCTGAAGGATCAAGCACTGTCGAATTTGCTACGCGTGCAAGTCGGCGTCTGGAGCGGGCGCATGCCCCAGTTGCAGGCGGTCTTGGAACGAGAACTCTCGATCTATGCCGTCGCCCTTAGCGCCGACGGCGCCATAGCGCTGACACCGAGCGAAAACAATACGGCGCAGCTGTGGGATACGGCGACCGGCCAGCCGATCGGGCGGCCGCTGCAACATCAAGCCCGCGTCAACAGCGTGGCCCTGAGCGCCGACGGCGCCATAGCGCTGACGGGGAGCGGAGTCAAGACGGCGTGGCTGTGGGATACGGCGACCGGCCAGCCGATCGGGCCGCCGCTGCAACATCAAGCCCGCGTCGGCCGGGTGGCCCTGAGCGCCGACGGCGCCATAGCGCTGACGGGGAGCGAAGACAAGACGGCGCGGCTGTGGAAAACGGCGACCGGCCAGCCGATCGGGCCGCCG
>SXGR01296894.1_pt1 | contig 66337 bp, 48 predicted proteins | sample 3174711 | NCBI WGS metagenome assembly SXGR01 (sample SAMN11356860, study PRJNA531348) | freshwater metagenome | isolation source: freshwater sample F1-60 | place: China: Fuxian Lake, Yuxi | collected 2017-12-25 | reverse complement strand
GAGAAGGAGGCGAGGACGCGCGGATCGTTGTCGGCGGCGGTGAACCAGGCGGCGGCGACGCGGCCGCCATCGCTGGCGAGGCGCGGGCCGTTGACGGGGCAGGCGGCGATGCGCCAGTCGTCGTTATTGACGGGACGGGGGGCGTCCCAAGCGGTGGTGCGGAAGCGGGCGGAGCGGATGTCGCGGACCTCAGTGTCGGTGCGCGCCCGATACGCGAGGAGGGCACCGCCGTCGGGAAAGGCGGTGAGGGTGGTCGGGCAGCAATCGCAGACGGACGGATCGACGAGGGTGTCGGCGGTGGGCGAAGTGTCGCCGAGGATACGGGCGTAAAGTTGTTGGGGCTGCTTGGGATCGCCGGATTTTTTCGCACGGCCGTCGAGCCAAGCGGCGAGGACACGACCGTCGGCGAGGCGGGTGAAGGTGAATTTTTCAACCTCGGGCGAGACGAGCGACCAAGGCGCGGGCGGGCTCCACGTCGCGCCGCTGTCGGCGGAGGAGGAGGCGAGCGCACCGCCGTGGCCGTCGGCCCAGACGGCGGTGGCGGTGCCGCGGCCGTCGAGGACGAGTTGGGGAAAATCGGCGGAGCTCAGCGGGATGTCGGCGCGGGCGGCGATGGTGCGAGCGGGGGACCAAGTGTGGGTCGAGGGAGCGAAGGTGGCGAAACGGAGGGTGTTGGGCGGCGTGGCGGGGGCACCGGCGGAGGATGCGGGAGCGGGGGCGTGGTGATGCGCGCCGGATTTTTTCTTGGCGGCAGCGGCGGCGAGATTTTCGGTGGCGGCTTCCACCCACGTGAGCCAGATCGTGCCGTCGGCGGCGGTGGTGAGCGAGGCCCCGAGGGCGCGGGGTCCGGCCGGCGAGGGGACGTCGACGAACGTGGTGGCCGGCGAGGGTTTTTCCTCGGCGGCGGTCGCCGTGGCGGTGCGGAAGAGGGGAATCAGGAGGGACAGGGAGACGGAGATAAGGAGAGCGGGGCGCATGGCGGGAGGGCGCGGATGGGAGCGAAGGAGGAACGGTCGGGTGGAGCGCGTGGGGTCCACTCGTTTACGCTCGCACCCATGGGGTGGGGCGTGGAGCGGGACTTCAGATTTTTAAGTGCGAGAGCAGGGCGCGCTCTTCGTCGGCAGGGAGCGGGTCGCCGTCGACTTCGAGGATGCGGCGGGCGAAGGGCTCGAGTTGTTCGGGCGGGACTTCGACGACGCCGACACCGTCGCGCCATTGGATTACAGGGAGGCCCCAAGCTTTGTTTTCGAGGACGACCTCGGCGAAGGCCTTGCGCATGGCGCGCAGGGAGCGGCGGGTGACTTCGTCGGGCGTTAACGCGACCGTTTCCTCGACGCTGAAGGCGGTTGAATCGGGCATGAAGCGGACGCTGGCGGATTGTCCGATGATGGCAAGCCGGGTGGCGTCAACGATGTCGAGCGCGCCGCTTTTTTCCTGGGCGACCAGATGAGGATGGTCGCCGGTGTTATCGAAGAGACGCCAGTGGTCGAGGAGCGGGCGGTAGAGTTCGGCGAGGTTGCGGAAGACGAGATGGAAACGGCGCAGTTGCACGTCGTCGGGGATGTTGTGGCCGCCTTTGGTGACGCGCTGGCGGACGCGATGGCGGGTGATGTCGGGATGTGGAATCCAGAGGAAATCGAGCTGGATAAAACAGCCGGCGGAACGCATCTCGCGGAGGAGCGGGGCGTAGGCGCGGCCGGATAGCGTGGTCTAAACGAAAAACTTTCGTTGCGAGTCGAGAGGTCGCGGAGACGACGGAGCATGATGCGGCCGGCCTCAAAGGCAGCTTTGTCAGCCGTGAAGGGCGAGAGGCCGGCGGCGATGAGGTCTGCGTTTACGAACTCACGGCAGCGCATTTCCTGCGGGAGAAAACGCCGGACGTAGGTGGTTTTGCCGGCACCGTTGGGGCGGCGATAACGAAGAGGGTGGGCATGGGGGTGCGGGATCGGGAAGGGACTGCAGCAACGGAAGGGATGAACGAGACGAGTGCGGTCGGGGCGTGCGGTCGGAACACTCGCTGGCGCTTGCTGCTACGCGGAGCGCGGGGCGAGGGCGGACTATTTTTTCCCGGCCGCGGTGGCGGGCTTCACTTCTTCGAGGACCCAGTTGTTGCCCTGGCGGGACATCTGGCCGGTGAGGGCGTCGCCGACTTTGAAGGCCTTGAAGGTGGCTGCGTCGACTTTGAACATCATGGTCATCGCCCGCATCACGCCAGGGATTTCTTCGTGTTTCACCATGAAGGCGGATTTTTCGGTGACGACGGAAGTGATGACGCCGCGGAGCGGGTGGCGCTTGGGGGCGGTGGGAGCTTCGGCTGGCGAGGGGGATTTTTCGACGGCGAGGAGCGCCGCGGGGGCGAGGACTGGGGTTGCGAAGCAGAGGGCGGCGAAGAGGCGGGGTTTCATGGCGAGAATCATGGATGAAGTGAGGTGAGCGGGGCGATACAGAATTCGAGGGGGGCGGAGCGGCGAGGGGAGGAGTCGGGCAGAGTATCAGAAATTTCGGATTTGAGATCTGAGACCGGGTGAGCGGCGGGTGGAAAGGCTGAGAGCGCGGTGGGGCGGGTGAGGGCGGTGGGGTCGAGCTCGAGGAGGCGGACGTGGGTGGTCTCGCCAGGTTGGGTGAAGGAGATCACGACGCGGCCGTTGGAGCGGAGGGCGGCGCGGGGGAAGCCGCTGGAGCGGGCTTGCGCGCTGTCGGCGATGAGTTGCGGGGCGGAGAGTCGGCCGTCGGGCCAGAGGCGGCGGGCGTAAATGCCGGCGGTGTTTTCGGCGGTGCCGGTTTCCATCCAGAGAATGAGGGCGGTTTGGTCGGCGAGCATCACGGTCTCGAGGCGGCCCATCGGGCGTCCCACGTCGATGGTGACAGGATCGGTGAAGGTGCGGGCGGAGTTGGCGGAGTAGCGAGCGTGGACGCGAGGAGTGCCGTGGGCGGCGGTGAACCAGACGACGGCGAGGGCGGCGCCGCGGGTATCGGCGGCGGGGCCATTGACGGGGCACGCAGCGATTTTCCAGCCGTCGTCGCGGAGGGTGGCGGGTTTGGACCAGGCGCGGGTGGCGAGGTCGAAGGTGGAGAATTTATTGTCGCGAATTTCGTCGGCGGTGTGGCCGCGGTAGGCGGCGAAGACGCGGTCGCCGGGGAGGACGGCGACGGTGTTTTGGCAACACGTGCAGACGTCGGGATCGACGGTCCACTCGCCGAGGGAGGAGCCGTCGGCGGCGAGGAGGCGCGCGAGGAGTTTCATGGAGGGGGCGTACGGGGCGCTGGGATCACGCGGGGGGCGGGGGGCGTTGGGATCGCGCTTGACGTTGGGATCGCGTTCGGGGCGCGGGGCGGTGTGGGGGGCGCGGACGCGGGCGCTTTCGAGCCAGACGGCGAGGGTGCGGCCTTGGCTGAGCGGGGCGAGGGCGACGAATTCGTAGCCGAGCCGGGTGGGCGTGCGCCACGTGCGACCGGCGTCATCGGAACGCGAATACCAACCGTCGTAGCCGTGGGTGTCGTCGGCGGACGATAGTTTTTGAAACCATTGGGCGGTGAGCGCGCCGTCGGTGCCGACGGCGAGGGATGCGAAGTCGGCCCAGTTTTCCATGAGGAGTGGGGTCGTGATGATGGCACGCGGGGCGGAGAAGGCGGTGGCGCCGGGGGCGAGAGACGCGAGCCAGAGCGCGCGCGTCGGAGTGGGGAGAGCGGAGTTCGGAGAGGGGGCGTAATAGGTGAGGTGGAGCGTGCCGTCGGGGGCGGCGGTGAGGTTGGCGCAGTGGGAGTTGGCGGGGGCGGGGGAGGGAAGGACGGAGGAGCTGAGAGTTGATAGCTGAGACTTGAGAGCAGGAGAAGCGGAGGAGCCGAGGGCGAGGGCGGCGAGGGCGAACGAGGCGAGCAGGAGACGGAGGGGAAATTTCATAGGATTTTTTGATCAAAGATTATTCGGGTGGCGCGGATGGGGACGGCTTTTTGAACCACAGAGGCACAGCGCGCCGCCGCCGCAACCGAAGAACCGCAATCCTTTTTCACCACAGATTTCACGGATCAACCCGGGTAAAGGCAGTGATTGTATCCGTGCCCATCCTTGTGATTCGTGGTCAAATTCAGCGAGGAGATACGATGAAATCCTCGCAGCGAAACAAGCACTACGAACGGAGTGAGAAGGAGGCACGGAGAAGACGAGCTATGAAGGGATGCTCGGTGTCTTGGTGGTGAAGGTCCCGCCTCTCACGAGGCGGGCTACGGGCGAGGAGGGAGAGAACGAGAACGATTGCGAGGAACGAGAACGATTTTTTCGAAGGAGGTGCGGATGCCGGTGAGGGGATCGGTTGCACTCGTGAGGAGGTCTTTTTTGAGGAGATTGAAGATGGCGAGGGTGGCGTCGAGTTTGCCTCGGAAGAAAGTACCTTTGAGTCCGGCCTCGTATTGCTGGCCTTTTTGCAGCGAGAAATCGGCGTTGGTGGCGGTGAGCGAGATGAGTTGGGTGACGGGTTCGGCGGCGACGGCGAAGCGGTCGAGGGTGATGGGATCGTCTGTGGCGGCGGTGCGGGGCGCGCCGGTGGTGGATGGGGTCGTCTGCGCGGAGAGCGTTGGGACGAAGGCGGCAAGGCAGAGGGCTGCGGAGACGCGGAGCGGGAGAGAAGGAGAGCAGGAGAGAGGGAGAAACATGGGAGTGGGACGTGTGGGAGGGATGGCACGAGCGCGGCGGGCACGCGGACGCGCGGTCGTGATTCGCGGAAAACGCGAACGGGTGGTCGGGAAACCGTAGATGCAGCGCGCGCGAAAATTTAGCGCGGCGCGGACACGGCGGTGCGGAGGCGCGCTAGACGCGCGGGGGCGGGAGCGGGACGGGCTCGGTGCGCGACGGCGTGACGCTCGCAAGCGTCACGGGCCAGTCGGCGGAGGGGGGAGCGAAAAAGGGAAGTGCGGGGGAGTGGAGCGCGAGGAGGAATTTCTCGGCGGCGGGGCGCTCGACGGACGAAGGGAGCTCGCGGGCGGCAGTGTCTTTCGCGGCGGCGACGCCGAGGCAGAGAGCACACGGCTGGGCGGGATCGAAGGTGGTGCAGAGCGCTTCGCCGAGGGGTAGCGTGCGGGCGTTTTCGGCGAACATCTTGCCCCAGGCGAAGACCTGCACGGCGTCCAGCAGCGCGCCGTTGGCGCAGAGCCAGGCGAAGAGCAAAGAGGTGAGGGCGAGATTTTTTCGCACGGTGGGAGAGCGGGGGTGCGGAAGGTCGAAGGGGCGGCGAGACGAGGCAAGGGTGATTTGGGTCGGCTACGGGGAAAACGTCCAAATTTTTTGGCAGGAAGATTTTTTGAGTTAGGAAATTTGAGGAGGACGGGCAGGGATGATTTTGGTGGCGTGGGGAATCAGGGTCCGCGACGGACCGCGGGGGAGTGGGCGCGACAAAAGGCGCGGGAAAAGCACCTTGGGCATCCGCAGCCAGCTCTGAGTCGGGGCGAAATGAGGGATTAGATTTCAGCGCTGGCCCGAGGGTTGGCGCTTTTTTCTGCGATCCCGGCGCGGCATGACCCAGCGCGGGCTTGCGACTGGCAGCGATTTATTTCGGATTGCGCGGAATCTTGCGCTGTAACCGTCAGCCTCCCGCCGAACCCGATTCATCCTAACCATGAACTTGCTCCTCCCCTCATTGCTCCGTCGCAGCATCGCCTTTGGCGCGGTTGTGTGGACCTTAATTTTAGCGGCCACGCTGTCTGCCCAGCCCGCCCCTACCGGCTCGATCCAGGGCCGGATCTACAATCCCGTCTCCAAGGAATATGTCCGCAACGCCGAGGTCCGTCTCGATGGTACCAACCAAGTGACCTACTCCGAGAATGATGGCTCGTTTCAGTTCGCGGGCGTCGCCGCCGGAGCCTCTGCGATCACGGTTACCTACACGGGTTATATCACCTTGAACGAGTCCTTCACGGTCACGGCTGGGCAGCCTTCTGTCCGCGAAGTTAATTTGATCAGCGCCTCCGCCGCGCCGGTCACGGGGGGGGCGAAAAACGGGGAAGTTTTGCAAATGGCCGCATTCTCGGTGTCGTCCGAACGCGAAGGTAATTCTAAGGCGATCATGGACCAGCGGCGAAACATGAACATCTCGACCTCGGTTTCGTCCGACATTTTTGGCTACGTGACTGATGGCAACGTCGGTGAATTTCTCAAATACCTGCCCGGCGTCGATATTGATTACGTCGAGTCCGAAGCCCGCGGACCGCGTCTCGGCGGGATGGATTCTCAATATGTTGGCGTCTCCTTCGACGGTATCCGCACGGCCAGTGCCGACGCGAACCGGGGTGGCGGCGATGCCTCGCGCGCGACGAGCTTCGAAGGGTTTTCGATCACGGCCATCGAGTCCATCGAGGTCAGCCGGACCACGAGTCCTGAATCGGACGCCGACTCCCCGGCTGGCACGATCAACATGAAGACCAAACGCGCTTTTGACCGCAAGGGGCGCTCTTATGGGTTTAACACCAGCGTCAATTTTAACGACGAAGAGTTTACCCTCCGTAAGACCATGGGGCCGACCGACAAGCTGGAAAATAAGTTCAAGCACAACTACGAGGCCAACTACGCCGAATCGTTCTTCAACCAGCGCCTCGGCCTTTTGCTCAGCACCAGCCACGCCTCGTCTTACACCGAGCAATACCTCGTGAACGTCGGCTATAACCGCGCGCCCAATGCCAACGACAGCCGGCCGCTGGTAGGCCGCCAGATCGATTTCAAGGATGGGCCGAAGTTCATTCTAAAAGATTCCATGCTGCTGACCGCCGATTTCAAGGCGACGCGCAATCTCGTGCTCTCGCTCAACGCCATCTACACCTACACCGAGGGCGAATTTTGGAACCGCAATTTCACCTTCGTCGCCGCCAACGACAATGCCAACGTCAACAATGGTCGCAATTCGGTCGGCGGGGACGGCCTGATTACGATCGTCGCCCGCCGCGAAGGCACGGCCAACGCCGCCGCGCTCAACAACGGCGGCGGCTCCGCCTCCAAGCTCACCTACACCCGCACGTTTTCCCCGCGCTTTGAATACAAGCTCGCCACCTGGGTCGTCGATGGCGCGGCCGGCTACTCGCGTTCGTTGAATAATTATGAGGCCTTGGAGCGCGGATTCTCGAGCTCGGAGGGTGGCGGCGTGGCGAGCAGTTTCACGGCCACGCGACCCCATGCCGAGTCGTGGGAATGGACGATCCGGCAGACGGCCGGATCCGACTGGCATGACCTGCGCAATTTCACCAATACGGCGGTCCGCGACGGCGGCACCCGCGCCAACAGCAGCAGTAATATTTGGGCGACCGAAATCTGGACGGGCCAGTTGAACGCCAAGTGGGTCGTGCCGTTTCGGAAATTTCCCGTCGCGCTCAAATTCGGCGGCAAGTGGAACGAGGAAAACCGCGATCACCGCGGTTACGGCAATACCGAGGTCTGGTCCTACACCGGACCCTTCGGCAACACGATCCGGACCAATGCCACGACGGGCGCGCTCGAAAATGCCACCACGGGCAATTGGGCCAATGTAGGCCCCCAGTTCATCTCGCCCCACGCCTTTGATCTGGGCACGACCAACGCGTTGACCGTCTATAATGTGAATGGCGTGCAAGGGATGCCGCCGCGCGTGAATCGCTACGCCGTGGCCGACCTGTTCCGGGCTCATCCCGAGCAATTCAGCAACACGGCCACGCCGGAAAACTACTACACCGACGTCTATGCTGCGCCGCGCCTTTTCCGCCAGACTATCAAGTCCGGCTACGCGCAGTTCGATCTCCGGCCGACCTCGCAGTTGCAAATTCGCTTTGGTGCGCGTTTGGAGGATACCGAAAATGCGGTGCGCGAATGGGACCCGCTGCTCCGCGCCCAGGTGCTCGCGGCCGGCTATCCGGTCTACGCCCCGGGCACGAGTGGTGGTCGCGCCCAGACCTTGGCCGGCCTTCGGTATCAGTTCGAGAGCCAGCCGCGCGTCACGCGCACGTCGCAATACCAGAACCTGTTTCCGTCGTTCTCGGCCAAATACAATATCCTTCGAAATTTTGAATTCCACGCGGGCTTCAACAAAGGTGTCTCCCGTCCGCCGATCGACAACCTCACCGGCCTGTGGGTCGTCGACGAAGTAAACTCGCGGGTGGCCGCTCCGAATCCGGAGCTGCAACCCGAGAAGACCACGAAGTATCAGGCCCGGCTGGCGTACTACTTCAGCGGCCGCTCGCCCGGCCAGCTCAGTTTGGACCTCTCGCAAAATGAGATCACGAACTTGCGCGAAACGTTCGACTACTCCGCCGATGAGTTCGGCGTGGATGATCCTGATTTCGCGGCCTACACGTTCCGCGCCACGCGCAATAACTCCCAGCTGCGGAAATTTCGGAACATGGAGCTGTCCTACAATCAGACGCTCGGCTTTTTGCGGCACGAAATGCTCCGCGGGATCAGCTGCAATGTTGCCTACACCCGCACGTATGCCAACGCGCGCCGCGGCGGTCTCGCACCCCACCGCGTCTCCTCGCGCCTCGGCTATTCCTACAAGAAGTTCAGCAGCTCCGTCGGCATGGTCTGGCGCCCGGAACATCCGGATGGCGGCACCTATGGTCGCACGGTCGGCGAGATCACGCAGTTCGACGTTTCGCTCAATTGGAAATTGAACCGCAGCCTGACAGCCTACGTGCAAATTCGCAATCTCACCGGCATGCCTGTCCTCTGGTATGAGTCACCGACGGGTTATGCAGAGGGTGAAAGTCGCTATTTGCGGCAAATGCAGGAATACGGCGGCAACTGGGTTTTTGGCCTACGCGGCCAGTTCTGAGTTCCGCGCGGTGCGCTGCTTGCAGAGCGAGCGTCAGCCTTCCGGCTGGCGATTTTTTGTCGGTGCGCTCCACTCGTGACCCATGGCTATGTCGTCAATTGCCGCTCCGCAGGCTCGCTCCGGTGCGGTGCGTGCCGTAGCACTCGGCGCGTTTCTCGTGGTCGCGATTCTCGCCGCCTACGCGGCGTCGCTGCGCGGCGAGTTTTTGTGGGACGACGATCTGCACATTACCGCCAATCCCACGATCATCGGGCCGCTGGGGTTGACGGAAATCTGGACGACGGCGCGCGCGAATTACTTTCCGCTCGTGCTGACGAATTTCTGGGTGCAGCACGCGCTGTGGGGGCTGAATCCCCTCGGCTACCACCTCGTGACGCTCGCGTGCCACGCGCTCGCGGCGCTCCTGCTCTGGCGGGTGCTGGTGCAACTGCGCGTGCCCGGTGCGTGGTTCGGGGCGGCACTCTGGGCACTGCATCCTGTGCAGGTCGAGTCGGTGGCATGGATCTGCGAATTGAAGAACACGCAGTCGGCGGTGTTTTTTCTCGCGGCCATCGGGTGCTACGTGCGGTGGCTGAATTCTGGTAGCGGCGAGCGTGAGCGAGTGGACCGGCCCCCACTCGCTCACGCTCGCAGCTACGCGTTGGCGTTGGTCTGTGCACTCCTCGCGATCTTGAGCAAACCCTCGACGGTGATGCTCCCGGTGGTGCTCGCGCTGTGCGTCTGGTGGCAGCACGGCCGACTTACGTGGCGCGATCTCGGGGCGCTGGTGCCCTTCTTCGTGTTTTCGGCCGTGGCGGCGGCGTGGACGATTTGGGAGCAGCGGGTTAATTCCGGCGCGGCGGGAGCTGAGTGGGCGCAGACGTGGCCGGAGCGTTTCGCCATCGCGGGCCGGGTGGTCTGGTTTTACTTGGGCAAACTCGCTTGGCCGGCCGACCTGATTTTTATCTACCCGCGCTGGCAGATCGACACCGCGCAGCCGCTCGCATTTGCGCCGCTCGTCGCGATGCTCGCGGTGGTGGGGGGGCTGTGGTGGTGGCGCGCCAGCGCGCTGCGCCCGGTGTTTATCGCGGCGATTTATTTCGGCGCGCTGCTCTTTCCGGTGCTCGGATTCTTCAGCGTCTTCTTTTTCCGGTATTCTTTCGTGGGCGATCATTTTCAATACCTCGCAAGCATGGGGCCGTTGGCCTTGGCGGGGGCGGGATTGACGGTCGGGTTGGAGCGCATGAGCCCGGCCGGCGGGTGGGCCTACAATCCGAGGGGCATCGTGCCGGTGGGGGTGCTCGTGGTGCTGGGGGTGATGACGTGGCGAGAGAGCGGGCAGTATCTCAACAAAGAAGCCCTCTGGCGCACCACGCTCGCGCGCAATCCCGACGCCTTCATGGCGTGGGCGAATCTCGGCGACACGCTCGCGCAGCAAGGGCGCCAGCACGAAGCGATCCTCGCGTTTCGCCGCGGCCTGCAGCTGCGCCCGGACGATCCTCCGGTGCACAACGACCTCGGCTGCGCGCTCGTCATGATTGGCCAGCCGCAGGCGGCGATCCCCATTCTCGAGCGCGCACTGCAGCTCAAACCCGGCTACGCCGAGGTGCATAATAACCTCGGCAACGCCCTGAGCCGCGTCGGGCGCGCCGACGAGGCGATCTCACACTACGAGCAGGCGCTGAAATTCAAACCCGACCACGCCGAGGCGCTCGATAATCTGGGCTGCGAACTCGTCGGCCGCGGCCGGCTCCCGGAGGCCATTGCGCGTTTCGAGGAGGCGATCCGCCTGGTGCCGAACTCGGTTAAATTTTACCGCGACCTCGGCACCGTACTCACCCGCAGCGGCCGGTTGACGGAGGCGATCGTGCAGTTCGCGGAGGTCGCGCGCCTTGAGCCCGCGATGCCCGCCGCGCACGCCATCCTGGGTAACGCGCTCGCGCAGGCAGGCCGCTGGGACGAGGCGCTCCCGCACCTGCAGACTGCCCTGAGCCTCGCACCCGCCGATGCGGATCTCCACGGCAACGTCGGCGTGGCCCTCGCCACCCTCGGCAAACTCCCGGAGGCCGTGGTGGCGTTTCGGCACGCAATCCGGCTCCGCCCCGAATTTGCCGACGCCCACGGCAACCTGGCGCAAATTCTCCGCTCGCTCGGAAAAAATCTGGAGGCGGCCGAACACTACGACGAAGCCGAGCGCCTCCGGCAGCAGGCATCGCGGCGGCGGTAGCCGAAGGCCCGCGAGTCGGGAAGAGCCAGGCCGATGGACGTTCGCGTTGAATGTTCGCGTTTCGCTGACGAGGCTGGGTGCGTTTGTCGTGGAGCTCTTGAAATTCACCGAGAGAGTAGAAGGATGTGGCGAAGGACAATCTCGTGATCGTGCAGCGGCTGGCGGGGAGTTGCCGCCGGTGGCTTTACGGCAGCGGTTCTGGAGACACGGGTGTGAGTGAGCTATCGCCGCATTCACACTCCTTGCAGAGTCTGGGGCGTTTGAACTCACTTGTGACGCCCCGGACTCGCAGATCTCTCCGCGTCCGCCATTCGCCAGTTTCGCGAGCTGGCCCGCACCGGCGGACGCCTCGATCCGGCGGACCTGCGTGCGTCCAAAATCGCGCTCGTCGAAAAACTGCAGCTCACCGAGGGTGCCTACCCCAAGCGCGCCGCCGTGCTCCTCTTCCACGAGGACCCCGAGCGCTTCGTCACCGGGGCCTTTGTTAAAATCGGTTTCTTTCGCTCGGAATCCGATCTCGCCTACCACGACACCATCCATGGCGACCTCTTCACCCAAGCCGCCCGGACCATCGATCTCGTGCGGACCAAGTATCTCAAAGCCGCCATCTCCCACCAAGGCATCCAGCGGATCGAGCGCTACCCGGTGCCCGACGCCGCGCTGCGCGAAGCTGTCCTCAATGCCCTCGTGCATCGCGACTACGCCGTGGGCGCGCCGGTGCAAATCCGCGTCTATGAAAACCGACTGAAAATCTGGAATCCCTGCGTGCTCCCGGAGGGCTGGACCGTGAAGAACCTCGTCGGAGCGCACGCCTCCACGCCCTTCAATCCCACCGTGGCCAACGTGTTCTTCCGCTCCGGCGAGATCGAGACGTGGGGTCGCGGCATCCAGCGTATCTTTTCGGCGTGCAAGGAAGCGGGCATACCTCGGCCTGCGCTCACGTTCGATGGCACCGGTCTGACCATCGAATTCCGCTACGCGCCGGCGTATTTGAAAGCAGTAGCTGCCGCCGAACAAGTCACGGCACCACTCACGACACCAGTCACCCCACCAGTGGAAGTTCTCGCACGCCTGCTCGAACGGGCCGGGGAATTGGGGAATGCGGCGATTCGCATCCAACTGAATCTTCGGGATCGCACGCATCTCCGAGAACACTATGTCACGCCTACGCTGACCGAAGTTATCATCGAGCCGACAGTTCCCGATAAACCCAACAGCCGCCTCCAAAAATACCGACCGACCGCAAAGGGCCGTGATTGGCTGGGACAGACCACCCACCCCCGATTTGCTTACTACTCGCTACTGATCCCAATGTCCTTTACCGTCGGAGTCCTGCAGCAGATCGAGATCTTCCTCGGTGAGTTCAGAGCCCTCGCCGAAGACACGACTTAATTTCCAAAGCCCATGGCCAAAACCGAAGCAACCGTTGAAGAACTCGTCAGTATGATCGAACGCGGCAAACTCCGCTTGCCCGAGATGCAGCGGCGTTACGTGTGGCGTTCGCCCCGGGTTCGCGACCTGATGGATTCGCTTTACCGTGGCTACCCCTCGGGCGCCATTCTGGTGTGGTAAACCGATGAGGGAGTTCCGCTTCAGGACATGGCCATGGCGCAGGAGGCCGGCCATGGCGGTTCATCCCAATTATTACTCGACGGTCAGCAACGTCTCACCTCGCTTTCCGCCGTGATCCGCGGCGTGCCGGTGGAAGTGCGCGGCCGGAAGCGACCGCTTGAATTGCTCTTCAATTTGGAACATCCGGAAAAGCTCCCGTTTGTGACGGAGGTCGATGAAGACGGCGGCGATGGAGAGGATGAGGAAGATAATGAGGACGAGGCAGACGATGAGGCCGATGTAGATTCACCCGACGACGAACTCCAGCGGCGATTCGACAAGATGACGTTCGTCGTCAGCACCAGGAAGCTCGAACAGCTCACCCATTGGGTAAAGGTAACCGACGTCTTCAAGGCGGACAGCGATACTCCGTTCCTCAAGCGCGCCGGAATTAGCGGTTTCGATGATCCCCGTTACGAGAAGTATTCCCAGCGCCTGGCAAAACTACGCGCGATCCGAAAATATAGCTACCGGATCGACGTGCTGGAGCGGACGCTGGCCTACGATGAGGTCACGGAAATCTTTGTGCGGGTGAATTCGCTGGGGGCAAAGCTCCGCAGCTCGGACCTGGCCTTGGCGCAGATCACGGCCAAGTGGAAAAAATCATTAGTCGTCTTCCAAGAATTCCAGAAGCAATGCACGAGGGACGGCTTCGATCTGGATTTAGGCATCCACCTCAAGAATCTCGTCGCGTTCGCGACCGGTCAGTCGCGTTTTCTGACGGTCGGCAATCTTAGGACAGAAGTGCTCCAGTCGGCTTGGAAAGATTGCCGCCTCGGCATGCACTTCGCGCTGAACTTCCTTAAATCAAACACCGGCATCGACAACCCCGCGCTGCTTTCCTCGCCCTTCCTGTTGGTTACGTTGTCGGTTTTCGGGCACCGGAGAAACTATCAGCTAAGTCCTAACGAAGCGGTGCGACTCAAGTATTGGACACTTCTGGCCAATGCGAAAGGGCGTTACTCCCGCGGCTCGAGCGAGACCATCCTCGACCAAGATCTTGCCGTTCTCCGGGAGGGCGGGGCGGAGGAATTGATTGACCGACTCCGGCAGCAGGTCGGACGTCTCGAGATCGCCTCGGAAGAGTTGGAAGGCCGCAACCAGCGCAGCGCCCTGTTCAAGACCATGTTCCTCGCCTTTCGGTCAGCCGGGGCGAAGGACTGGAAGTCGCAGCTATCGATCGCTCTCTCTCATGCCGGCAATCAGCATCGGCTTCAGTTTCACCATGTGTTTCCGAAGGCGGTGCTCAAAACCGCCTACACGTCGCGGGAAGCGGACGACATTGCGAATCTCGCTTTCATAGGCGGCAAAACCAACCGCGGCATCAGCGATAAGCAACCAGCGGAGTATCTGCCGACTTTGGTCGAGAAGAACGGACCAGCGATCATGGAGATGCAATGCATTCCCATCGTGCCATCCTTGCTCACTGTTGGCTGCTACAAGGACTTCTTAGCGGCCCGAAGGACGCTCATCGCTACCCGATTGAACGAGTATTTGGGCCACGAGCGCGCAGGTTCCCGATGAACGGTGCTCTTCCTTCCACGTTCCACCCATGCCGATCCGAAACACGCCATCCGTTGATGGCGGCGGGTTGAGAGCAGGAGTTAAACGGCAGGTGTATTCGCTGTATTTCTGGAGGGAGGCACATGCCGCGGCCTGCGACACTTCGAGCTCATCGTCACCGCCCGGCACTTGGTGCGGATCGCGATATAGCCCGCAAAGAACAGCGCATTGGGGGCCACGCGCTCCACCTCGGAGCTTACGGTTTGAGCGCAGTCATCACGCTGCGGTCGGCGGCGGTTTCGGCGAAGGTGAAGGCTTGGAAGCCAGCTTCCGTGAGGAGGGTTTCCATCTCGGCGGTCGCGTAGCATTTACCCTCGGTCACGCTCATCAGGAGTGCGGAGTAGGCGGCGACGGGGAGGGGGCCGGTTTTGTCGGCGTTGAGGTGAGCGTCGTGGATCACGAGCAGGCCTCCGGGGGGGAGCGCAGCGTAGGAGGCGGCGAGGAGCGGGCGGACTTTGGCGACGTCCCAGTCGTGGAGGACATTTGAAAACAGGTGGGTGTCGTGGTCGCGGGGGAGCGGGTCGGTGAACATGTCGCCGGCGACGACGGAGACGCGGTTGGTGTAGCCGCGTTTTTCGATCATGCGACGCGCGATGACATCGACGGGCGGGCGTTCAAAGACGGTGGCTGTGAGGTGCGGATGATGCGCGGCAATCGTGCAGGCGTAGATGCCGGAGCCACCGGCGATATCGAGGAGGCGCGTGCGGCCGGCGGCGGGGATTTTTTTTGCGAGCGCGGGGCCGAGCGTGAAACCGCGGCAATCCATCGCGGCGGTGAACGTGGTCGCGAACTCATCGGTGAGCATCGCTTCGGTCCAAGTTTTTTCGTTTTTGTAGCTCGCCCAGTTCGCGGGTTTATCGGTGCGGAGGATCGTGATGAAGTCTCTCACCACGGGCCGCTCTTTCGTCGAGACGTAGTAGGGGCCGAGAAAAAACGGGGAGGTGCTCACGAGGTATTCGCGGGCGATCGTGTTGACGTGGAAGACCGCTGATGCGGAGGCGTCGGTGCGGCGGATGAAGTTATTCGCGACGAAGAGCGTGAGCATGACGTCGGTCGGGCGCTCGGTGATGCCGAAGTGGCGGCAGAGGGTGGCGAGGTCCGAGGGATGCGCGGCGAGCCACGTGAAGAAGTCGAACTCGGTGATCGCGGCGGTGAGAAGATCGGCCGCGTAGAGGCCGTCGCGGTAGCGGTAGACGGACGTGGGGTCGGTGGAGGGTGTGAGGGTGAGGTCGAGCATGGAGCTGGAATGAACGAGTGAAGGAATGTTCAACGTTCAGCGCAGAACGCTGAAGTGAGGCGTAATACCAACGTCGGGTCTGTTTTGGACTTTGGTCGGTTGTCCGCTGGCGGACGCGCGAAGCGCCTCAGACCAGCCGGCCTAAGATGCAGGGGCAAACTCCTCAGTGGCCGTGGTCTCATGGGGACTTGAGCGTTCCGTGGTGGCGCGGCACCACGGTCACTTCCACGCTTCATCGAAGAAGCCGGCGGTGGCGATTTTGCCGGGCCAGCGCGGACCCGCAGACTCGCGGAGGTCGATAATCGCGTAGTCGGGGAGCTTCGGCGTCTGAAGGGAATTGGTGCCGTAGGCTTCGTCGCGAAGATCGATGCCGCTATTTAAGACGACGTAGCGTTGCTGCGTGCCGAGGGGGTTCGGGAAGACCAGGACGGGGGCGTGGTGCGCGACGTCGTAGGACTTGCCTTGGAAGGTGAGGCTCTGCGCATCCCACGTGAGCGGAAGTTTTTTGCTCGCGAGAATTTTGGCGATGACGGCGTTGGAGGAGGCATCGCCCCAGAGGATGAGGTGTTGGTTGTCGAGGTCGGCGGCGGTGATCGCGGTGTCGTCTTTTACGATCAGTTCGCCTCGGAAAATGTCGCGCCACATTTTTATCGCGTGGGCGAGTTCGGCGGTGGCCCATGCGCCAACTTTGGCATTGAGCGGTTGGCCGGTGGGGCGGACGAAGACGAAGGCGTCCATGAACGCATCGTTGATGGGGCCGCTCAGGCCGGGTATTTTGCGGGTTTGCTGGCGCCAGCGCCTGTCAGTGTAGGTGTGGTCTTGGTACGTCCACTTGCCGTCTGCTTTCACGAGCCAGTAGGAGGGGACAATTTCGCCGATGGTGACGGGCTGGCCGTCGACGGTCGTGGTGAGGCCTGCGGAGCTGTCCAACATAATGCTGAGGACGGCGACGTTGCGCGTGGTGATTTCGAGGCGCTCGGGCGAGGGGAACTTTACGGTGACGTCGGCGCGTTCCCACGATTTTTCGAGCTCCATAATCTTGATACGATCGGAGACGGAGTAGCGGAGCGTATAGGTGGTGAAGCGGCTCTCGGCGGGCCAGAGCGGGCGCGGCTGGGCGGTGAGCTCGTCGAGGCGGGCGGCGAGCTGTGTCTTGGAGTCGGGGTGGTATTTGTGCGCGGTCTGCGGGCCGATCAGGTGCTCGAACTTCACGCCCTCAGCGGTGGCGGCCGTGGTCATGATGTCGGCGGCCTGTTTCTGCGGATCGAGTTCGCCGCTGTAGGCGACGGTGGGGACGTTGAAGAGATTTCCGGCAGAGGCGGTGGCGTCGTACCAGTGCCAGAGTTTTTGCTCCCACCAGGTGCGCTCGGGTTTGTCGGGGGCGAGGGCTTTGGCGTAGATGGCGGTCTCGGCGAAACCAGCGCCGGGCGAGGCGGCGGCCCAGAGGCCGGGGAAGTGGGTGGCGAGGTGCCAAGTGCTCGCGCCGCCCATGGAAAAACCGCGGACGACGATGCGACCGGTGTCGATTTTATAGAATTTTCGGACGAGCTGGATGGCCTCCATGACGTCGACTTCGCCGGCGAATTGGGTGGCGTTGCAAAAGCGGCCGTAGGGATGGAGTACGATGGCATCGGCGGGAACGATTTCGCCGGGGGATTTTTCGCGCTCGGCCATGAAGGCGAGCTCGGTGCGCTTTTCGTTGCGACCGGCGAGGACGACGTCGAGACGGCGGGCGGGGACAGGAATGGCCGGGGAGGTGGCGGTGGCCGGAGTAGCGGTGCGTTTCCAAGCGGCGGGGACGACGAGGGCGTAGGGTTGGACGGAGTCGTCGAGTTTGGAGCGGTAACCGCGGATGATGGTGCCGGTCGCTTCGAGCCACGGGGTTTTACCGGCGCGGAGAGAGGCGGCGCGTTCGCGGCCGACGGCGAGGAGGTGGCGCGCGGTGTCGAGCTGTTTGAGGTCGAAGAACTCGTCGTAGCGGAGAGGCCAGTCGACGGCTTTGTGAAAGATTTCGACGTCGGGGAGGAGGGCGAGGAGGGTGGTCTTACGAGCGGTGGTGAGCTCGGAGCGGAGGGCAGAAATTTCGGCGGCGAATGAGGTGGTGGCGGTGGTGAGCTCGGTGCGGGCGGCGGCGGGTATGGCGATGCCGGCGGGCGGGAGGCGTTTCGCGGGGGGTGGGGGTGTTTGGGCGCGAGCAGTGAAAAGGAAAGTGAGAGTGAACGTGAGGGAGAGGGTGGCGAGAAAGCGCATAGGAAGGAGGTTTTAACCGCTCATCTTCGCTGATTTTTCGATCGCAGATGATTCACCTGATCGGTGAATCAAGGCACGGGCGGCGGGTAGTAAGGTGGGGCTGGGATTAGCGAGAATTAGCAGTTTAAAGGTTTGGTTTATTTCAAGGCGCGGAGGCGATGGTTTTCGGAGTCGCCGATAAAGACGGTGCCATCGGGGTCGACCCAGATGCCGTGGGGGCGGGCGAGGCCGGCGGTGAGGGGACTGTCGCCGTCGGGGCCGTCGGCGAGTTTGCCCATGCCTGCGACGGTGGTGATGAGATGGGTCTTCGGATCGATGACGCGGATGGCGTGGTTTTCGGTGTCGACGAGGTAGACGCGGCCGTCGCGGCCGACGGTGAGACCTTTCGGGCCGGCGAGCGTGGCGGCGAGCGCGGGGCCGTGGTCGCCGGTGAAGCCTTTTTTGCCGGTGCCGGCGAGGTGGTAAATGCGGCCGGTAGTGAGATCGAAGCGGAAGACTTGGTTGCCTTCGCGGGTGGCGAGCCAGAGGTTCCCGGCGGAATCGAAGTCAAGAGTGCGCGGGCCGCGGAGGGGTGTGCCGACGATGGGTGAATTATCGGGAGTATCGCCGGGTTTGCCGGTGCCGGCGAAGGTGGTGATGACGCCGGTCTGGGTGGTGACTTTGCGGATCACGTTGTTGCGGATGTCGCAGATGTAGAGATCGCCAGCGGAGTCGAATTGTATGCTGTGCGGCTGGTTGAGCTGGGCGGCGGTGGCGGGGCCGCCGTCTCCGGAGTAGCCGGGTTTGCCGGTGCCGACGATCGTGGTGATGAGACCGGTGGAGAGGACGACTTTGCGGACGGCGTGATTTTGCATGTCCACGATATAGAGGTCGCCAGCGCGGTCGAAACGGATCTCGTGCGGTTGATTCAAGGACGCGGCGAGGGCGGGGCCGCCATCGCCGGTGTATCCGGTTTGGCCATTACCGGCGACGGTGCGGATGGTGCCGGAGGAGGAAATCGTGCGGATGCGTTGGCCGCCGTATTCGCAGAACCAGAGATTGCCGTCGGGGCCGCGGACAACGCCGAAGGGGTTGTTGATTTGCGCGGCGGTGGCGGGACCGGCGTCGCCGGAGAAACCTTTGACTCCGGTGCCGGCGATGGTGCGGAGGGTCGCGGCCGTCAGCGGAGCGAGAGTGGCGAGGAGGACAGTCGCGAGGACGAGGAGTGGGCGTGGGTGTTGCATGAGGAGGGTGGCGAACGCTCAAGGTTTAACGCTGAACGTTTAAGGAGAGGAAGGAAGGGACCTGGGGGGTTGAGCGTTCAGCGTTGAGCGTTTGCCAAGGGTGGGTCGGAGTCGGCGCCCTACTTTATTTCCACTCCTCGTTGAAGAAGCCGGCGTCGACGATTTTGCCGGGCCAACGAGGGCCGGGCGGGGAGCGGAGATCGACGACGGCCCAGTCGGGGAGCTTGGGGGTTTGGAGGGCGTTGTTGGTGTAGCCGTCGGCGCGGAAATCGAGGCCGCTGTTGAGGACGACGTAGCGCGACGGATTGAGTGGATTCGGGAAGATCAAAATGGGGGCGTGGCGCGTGGCGTCGTAAGTTTTGCCGCGGAACGTGAGCGTCTTCGCGTCCCACGTGAGCGGGAGCTTCCCGGTGGCGAGGAGGTTTGCGAGGACCTTGTTAGACGTGGGGTCGCCCCAGAGTATCAGGTTTTTGGTGGCGAGGTCGGCGTCGGTGAGCGCGGTGTCGGCGACGACGGGGGTGTCGCCGCGGAAGACGTCGCGCCAGAGGTGGCGGGCGGCGGTGAGTTCGCTCTCGACCCAGGTGCCGAGCTCGGGGTTGAGGGGTTTGCCGGAGGGGCGGACGAAGACGAAGGCGTCCATGAAGGCGTCGTCGATGGGGCCGGTGAGACCGGGGAATTTTCGGAGGGAAGGGTCGGCGGCGGTGGAAGCGAAGGCCCATTTGCCTTCAGTTTTTTTAAGGCGACGGCCGAGGCGGGTGTCGGTGTTATTCAGCTGCTGGCCGTCGATGGTGATGCGGCCACTGGAAGCCATGACCTGGAGTTCGCTGACATTTTTTGTTTCGATGGTGACGCTGGGACCTTGGGCTCGGCTGGCGCGGACGTCGGCGCGCTCCCAATGTTTCTCCAGGCCCTCGATGCGCACCCAGGACGATTCGGGATAGCGCAGCGTGTAGGTGCTGAAACGAATTTCGCTGGGCACGGCGTCGCGACCCTTCCCAATGAGGGCTTCGAAACGAGTGGTGAGTTCGGCCTTGGTGGCGTCGTGGTATTTGTGGGCGGTTTGCGGGCCGATGAAGCGTTCGAGCTTCAGACCGGCGGTGGCCATCGCGGCGTCCATGAGATCGGAGGCTTCTTTCTGGCCGTCGAGTTCGCCGGTGTAGGCGAGGGTCGGGACGTTGAAAAGATTTTGGGAAATGCCGGTGGCTTCGTAGTGACGCCAGAGGAGTTGTTCCCATGCGGGGCGGATTTCTTTGCCGGGAGCGTTGGCTTTGGTGAAGATGGGCGTCTCGGCGAAACCCGCACCGGGCGAAGCGGCGCACCAGAGGCCGGGGAAATGCGTCGCGAGGTGCCATGTACTACCGCCGCCCATCGAGAAACCGGCGACGGCGATGCGGAGCGGGTCGATGGAGTAGTGGGCGCGGACGGCGGCGAGGGCTTCCATGACATCGACTTCGCCGGCGAACTTGGTGGCGTTGCAGAAGCGGCCGTAGGGGACGAGCGTGATGACGCCCTTCGGGGTGAGCTGGGGAGGGCCGGCTTCGCGCTCGGAGAGGAAGGCGAGCTCGGTGCGTTTTTCGCCGCGGCCGAGGAGCCAGACCATCGCGGCCGTGGGTTTTGAGAGATCGAGGTCAGCGGGGACGACGAGACCGTAGGGCTGGACGGAGCCATCGAGTTTTGAGCGATAGCCACGGACGATGAGGCCGCGAGCTTCAAGCCAAGGGAACTTGCGAGCGCGGAGTTGCGCGGCGCGTTCGCGGCCTTCGGCGAGGAGGTGTTTCGCGAAGGCGATTTCCTTCGGGGAATAGAATGTGTCGTCGGCGAGGGACCACGCGACGGCTTTGTGGAAAATTTCGACGTCGGGGAGAAGCGCGGTGACGGTGGCGTCGCGGGCGAGGGCATCGATCTCGGTGCGGAGGGCGGCGGTGCCAGCGGTGAGTTCGGTGCGGTCGACGTCAGTGAGGGAGATGCCCTGGGTGGGGATTTTTTTCGGGAAGGGTGCGGTTTGGGCACCGGCCGTGAACGTGAGAACGAGGGCGAGGGCAGCGGGAGAGCGCATGGAAGAAAGATTTTTAACCACGGAAGGCACGGATGAAATGGCCAGATTCAGGAGGTGAACCGCTCTTCTTTGCTAATTTTCTAATTCTGGAAGATTCACCTGATCGGTGAATCCGGATCGTGGACACGCGGGCGCAAAAAAGGGCGGGTCATTCGCCTTCGCCGGGCTGCGACGAGACGACGTGCTCCGCCCTACTGCGATCAGAGTTTGGCGAGGATTGCTTTGAGGCGGATCCAAGCGCCTTCCCGGGCTTTTTTGTTTTCGGGGCTGCCGGCGGGATCTTCGCCGGACTTCATGAAGCCGTGGCCGGCACCCTCATAGGTGACGGGATCAAATTGTTTACCCGCCGTTTTCATGAGCTCGATGGTTTTTGGGATCGTGGTGTTGATGCGGGCGTCGTTGCTGCCGTAGAAGCCGAAGACTGGGCTGGTAATTTTCGCGAGGTCCTCGTCTTTGGGCGGGCTGCCGTAGAACACTAAGGCCGCTTTGACGTTCTGATTGTTCGTGGCGAAGCGGAAGGTTTGGGTGCCGCCCCAGCAGAAACCGCCGACGACGATCTTGCCGTTACACGCGGGGAGCTTGGCGGCGTAGTTGTAGATCGCCTCGAGGTCGGCGGTGACTTGGTTGGCTTTTGCGCCGCCGAGTTCGCTGAAGGCCTTGCCGACGTTGTCGCGATTGCCGGCGAATTCGGCGGTGCCGCCGCCGTTGGGGGCCATGCCGGAGAGGAGATCGGGAGCGATGGCGATGTAGCCGGCCTCGGCGAGCTGGTCGGTCATGCCGCGCGCCCAGTCGGTGAGGCCCTGATTGTCGTGAATGACGATGACGGCGGTGGCTTTGGTTTTGACCTCGGGGTAGGTGACGAAGGCGGTGACGATGCGTTGGTTGTGGGTAATCTTGACGTATTCGTAGTGGCGGGCGGTTTTTTCGAGGCGGGGCTTGGCCCAGTCTTGGGCGGAGGTGGCGGGGGCGAACGCGCAGAGCGCGGCGAGGAGGAGCGTGCGTAGTTTCATGTGGGTGGAGGGAGGAACGGGAGAGGACGAAGAAGCGTGACGAATGGTTGCTTTCGGGCGATGCAAAACAAGGCTGGCGCGACTATGAAAACACTTACCCCGGTTTGGCTGGTGTTGTGGGTGGCGATGGTGGGTGACTCGTTGCGGGCCGCGGAGCCCCTCGCAACCGAGGTGAGGGCGACGATGGAAAAGGCCACGGCGTTTATGCGGTTGATCGCGACGGAGGGCGGCTACTTGTGGCGTTATTCGCCCGACCTGAAGGAGCGCGCCGGCGAGAACATCGCCACGCCTACGCAAATCTGGGTGCAGCCGCCGGGCACGCCGTCGATGGGCATGGCGTTTTTGCGCGCGTACGAGGTGACCGGCGACGCGCGCTACCTCGATGCGGCGAAGGCGGCGGCGGACGCGCTCGCGGTTGGGCAGCTGGAGTCGGGCGGGTGGGATTACCTCGTGGACTTCGATCCGAAGCTCAGTGCCGGCTGGTATCGCCGCACCGACGCGGGGAAAATTTCCGTGGACGACGCGGCCAAGCGGAAAAACACGACGACCTTCGACGACGACAACACCCAGAGTGCCATCCGCTTTCTCCTCGCCGTGGCCGACGCCAGCAAGGGCGCGAGCGAGCCGCGCGACGTGCGCCTCCGCACCGCGCTCGACTACGCCCTCACGAAACTCCTCGCCGCCCAGCGCCCCAACGGCGGCTGGCCGCAGCGCTGGACCGGCACGCCCGTGGATCCGCGCGAGTATCCTGTGCAGGCGGCGCGATTCCCGAAGGACTACCCGCGGGAATATCCGAAGCATAACTACAACGGCTACTACACGCTCAACGACAACACGCAGCGCGACTGCGTGACGACGCTCCTCGACGCCGCGAAGCGCCTCGGTCGCCCCGAGTTTCGCGCCGCCGCGCTCAAGGGCGGAAATTTTCTCCTGCTGGCCCAGCTCCCCGAGCCCCAGCCCACTTGGGCGCAGCAATACAACCCGCAGCTCGAGCCCGCCTGGGCGCGCGCGTTTGAGCCGCCGAGCGTATGCTCCAACGAAAGCGGCGGCGCGATGCGACTGCTCATTGATCTTTATCTTGAGACCGGCGACGCGAAATATCTGGAGCCGCTGCCGCGTGCCATCGCGTGGTTCAAGCGCTCCGAAATCGCGCCGGGCATCTGGGCGCGCCTGTACGAGATCGGCACCAACAAACCCATCTACGGCGACCGCGACGGGAAAGCTCACTACACCGTCGAGGAGCTCACGCCCGAGCGGCAGACCGGCTACTCGTGGAAGAGCCCCTATGGGATGCCGGGAATTTTCGCCTATTATGACGAGGTCAAGGCCATTGGCCGCACTGCGATCCTCGCGAAGCGCAAAGCCGCCGAGGACGCCGCCAAATCTGCGAAGGGCAAAGCCGCGCGCGCAAAAACGCTCGAGCCGCGCGTGCGCGAGGCGATTGCCGCGTGCGACGCGCAAGGCCGCTGGCTCGCGTCGGCCAGCCGTCGCAGCCCGGCGCCGCAAATCACCACGAGCGCATTCATCGCGAATCTCCAGACGCTGAGTGAATATCTAGAGGCCGTGAACCAAGGTCTTTTGTTTTGACCTCATTTTTTTCCGGAGAACGAGAAGGCAGGCGGCGGGACGGGAGTGGAGGCGCTCCTTGATTTGCGGCAGGGAGAGGTGCGGGAAGTGATCCGGCAGGAGGGCGAGGAGGGCGCTGCGCACGAGGGCGAGATTGGCGAGGGCGTTAGGGTTGCGCGTGCGAGAGCGGTCCTCGCCCCGGATGGCGTCGCGGTGCCAGTGGTTGCGGATTTCGACGCCGGCCCAGTGGCCTTGGATGAGCGCGAGCCATTGGGTCGGAGTGTGCGTGGTGGGCTCGGCGCTGGAGAGGTAATAGCGGACTTCGTCGGTGGTGACGGCGGTGCGCTTCACCGTGCGGGTGCAGCGCACAACGATCACGGCGCGGGCGTAGGGGAAGTCGGCGGTGAGCGGTTTGAGCGCGAAGGCGTGGACGCCTCGGGTGACGATGCGGCCGTAGCCGGGACCGGTGAGGAAAAAAAGGGCGTGGAGGTCTGGGGGTTGAGCGCCTCGGCCTACGCGAGCAGTTTGGGCTGGTTACCTTTGATTTGGAGCAGGTAATCGCCGCCTTTTTCGACGATGGTCCGGGCGGTTGTTTTCTGGCAGTGGAGCGCGTCGGCGGTGACGATCTTGTCGTCCAACGCGGGCAGGCCGGTCAAAAGCGCCGTCGCGGCCGATTGCTCGCAGCGGGCGGTGCCTTCCTTTGGATCGTAAATCGCCACGGCCTGCGGCGCGCCGTCCTCGCGCTGCGCGAGGGTGAGCAGTCCGATGTGGTCGCGGATCATCTTGCCGTCCAAGGCGAGGGCCTGCGGCAGCGTGCCGGCGCGGGTTTGCAGCCACCCGCCAAGCAGGGTGGCAAAGGCCACCGGATCGAGCCGGGTGAGCACCTGAGAAAACACCGCGTAACCGGGGACTTGATAGAACGCCTGCGTGCCCCGCTTGCGGGGCAGGCCGAGCTGATGGCGCTGGGTCGGGGTGAGGGTCGAGGCAAAGCGTGCGATCTCGGCGATGTCGCGGCGGCCGGCGAGCAGTGCCATCGCGATGAGGGTGAGCACCGGGCCGATGCGAAAGCGCGCGTTCTTGGCCCGCGGGTCGGGCGCCTGGCGGAAGACTTCCTCCAGCGCGAGCATCTGGGGCCGGGTGAGCGGCAACACGCCGCTCGGCGGGGCGATGACCCCGCCCGCGCAGTCGGCGGGCAGTGTCACGGCACCCAAGTGCCGGCGCGCCTGGGCGTCGAGTGCGCGCAGCCACAACCGCTTGGGCCGCTCATGGGGGACATAAAAATCGGCGCGGTGCCGGGCGTAGCCGGCGCTGAAGCCCACCGGCTCCCAGTTGCTCGCTTTGTAACACGTGCCTGCATACGCCTCAGGGTCGGTGAAGCTCTCGGCGAGCAGCGGACGGTAGCCGAAGTTATCCTGCCACTGCGTGGCCAGGGCGCGCAAGGCCGCCCCCATCGCCTGCGAGGCGAGGTTGGGCGAACGGCCTTTCTCGCCCAACACGAGGAACCGGCGATTTTGCACAATGAGCTTCAGCCGCTCGACGCGTTGGTTGGCGCTCCAACCGATCCAGCGGTCCCGATCCTTCAAGGCGTAGCACGCCGGCCCCCACACCAGCAGCGCCGCCACTTGGCCACGCACCGTGACGATCTGCCGCAGATAATCCCCGACGGACCGCCCCGCCCCGAGGTAGTGGCGCTCCGCCAGTTGCTGGTCGAACCACTCCCGCTCCGCTAAGGTGGCCACTCGCACGGTCGCGGTCGCGTCGCTCTCCGTCGTTTTGTCTTCCAGTCCAGGGTTGCTACGTTTTGCCGGCTTCATCCCATCCCGCTGTGCCACCCATCGGTCCAAATGGCTAGCACGAAGCTTAGCCCTTGCCCCCAAGCTCCTGGAGAAATCGATCACAAGTTGCCCTGGGCCGTGAATTAGGACCCTGCGCTGTATGCTTGCTTCGGAGTGAGGCTGTGGGGTTTGCTCGCGGAATCATGAGCGCTCCTTTGTTACGCACGGTCCTGGGCCAGCCGTCTTGGTTGTTTGAGTCGAGTCACGTCTCCGCGCATCTCACGCAGGTCGGCGGGCACCTTGCGCCGGTGGTGTTTCGGTTGGAGGGGAAAACGGTGTCGCCTTACTCCGTGGCGCCGTGGGCCGAGGAGACACTCGGGCCGGGCTTGCCGCCGTTGTTGCATGCGCTGCGCGGAGATTTTCTCTGCGCGCCGTTTGGCGGCAACGGTACGCCGTGGCGCGGTGAGCGGCATCCGCCGCATGGGGAGACGGCGAATGCTAACTGGTCGTTGGATGCGTTCGAGAAATTCGAGTCGCGGGTGACGCTGCACGCGAGTTTGGCGACGACGGTGCGCAAGGGACGTGTGGATAAATTTCTCTCACTGGTCGCGGGGCACACGGCGGTTTACTCGCGGCACGTGTTGTCGGGCATGAGCGGACCGATGAGTCTGGGGCACCATGCGATGTTGAAATTTCCCGAAGTGCCGGGGAGCGGGGCGGTGAGCACGAGCCGGTTTGTACGTGGGCAGGTGTTGCCGATGCGTTTCGAACAGCCGGAGAATTTCGGGTATTCGGCGTTGAAGCCGGGCGCGATGTTTCGCTCGCTCGAAAAGGTGGCGCTGGCGACGGGGGGCGTGACCGATCTGAGCAGCTATCCGGCGCGCAAGGGTTACGACGATCTCGTGATGATGACGGCAGACGCGACGTTGCCGTTTGCGTGGTCGGCGGTGGTGCTGGCCGCGGAGGGCACCGTGTGGTTTGCGCTGCGTGATCCGCGGGTGTTGCGCCACACGATTCTGTGGATGTCGAATAGCGGGCGGCACTACGCGCCGTGGAACGGCCGGCATTCGGCGGTAATGGGAATCGAGGAAGTGACGGGCTGTTTCCACCTCGGACTCGCGGAGTCGGTGAAGCCGAACGCGCTGAGCGCTGCGGGACTGCCGACGACGGTGCGGTTGAATCCGAAGAAACCGACGACGGTGAATTACATCATGGCGGTCGCCGCTGTGCCGAAGGGTTTTGATCGCGTCGCGGAGATTCGCGCGGTGAAGGGTGGTGCGGGCGCCGCGGGCGGGGTGGAATTGGTGGCCGAGAGCGGGAAGCGCGCGACGTGTGCGCTCGATGTGGAGTTTCTACGCGGCGAGAGCTGAACGCGGAGACCCGGCGAGAGGCCGAGCATGCGGCCAGCAGCCCGATGGTTCAACGCGCTCCACCTCGGAGGCTTCACCTCGGAAGTGGGATCAGACCGTCGCGAGGACTTTTTCGAGGAACGCGCGGTTGGCGCGGGCGTTGACCGTGGTCTCGGCGGCGGTCGCGCCGATCTTGCAGCCTTCGACCATAATGGGGCCGTTGAAGCCGCCGGATTTTAGTTTTTTGAAGACAGCGGCGAAATCCACTTTGCCCGTGCCGAATTGGATCATCACGTCGGGTTTCGTTTTGCCGTCGGCTCCCGGATCAATCGAGCAGTCTTTGGCGCAAAACCCGGTGACGTGCGGGAGGATCGGCTCGAGTTCGGCGACAGGATCTTTGCCCGTGTAATAGATAATGTTGCCGGCGTCATACCAGATTTTGAAGTTGGCGTGGCCGACCTGTTTGATCGCGGCGACGATTTCCGCGGAGGAGCCGCTGCCGCCGCCGTGGGGTTTCATGACGAGCTTGATGCCGCGTTCTTGGGCGAAGGCGGCGGCGTCGGCCATGATCTTGAAATAGTGGGCGTAGCGCTCGGGTTTATCTTCGCCAAACGTGAGGGCGAACTCGACGCCCATGGTGTGGCCGTTGGCGATTTGCGCGCGAGTGTCGGCGAGGGCCTCGGCGAGGGGCAGGGCGGTCTTCACGCGGAGGGCGGTCATGTTGACCTTGAGGCCGCGGGCCGCGATCTTGGCCTTGAGGGCGGCGAGGTATGCGGGCGTGGCGTTGGCGCTGGTGAAGACGTCGTCCTTCGTGGGGGAGAGGAGTCCGGTGTGCGTGTAACCGGCGGCTTTGATCGCATCGAGGGTGTCGTCGAAGGACCACTTGGTCCACGGGCGGTTGAAGCAGCCGATGGGCCAGCGAGGGGCCGCCGCCGGCTTGTTCGCGGCCATGCTGTTGTGCGGAAGCAGACCCACGGCGAGGCCGGCGGTGGTGGCGGTGAGAAATTGGCGGCGAGTGTACGGGGTGGTGATCATGGAAAAAAGGCAACGCAGAGACGAGAGACTCCACGCGGAAGAGGGCGGGCGAGCAATCCCGAAGACCACGCTTGCGAGTGAGGCCCGGGGCAGTGTCAAAGTCGTTTCGCCTATCTTTCCTCTTTCTCTTTATCTTTCTCATTGGTCAGTCCTCCGGCTCGGAGAGGCTTGTCGGACGGAAAGAAAGATGAGGAGAAAGAGGAAGGATAACGATTACTGGGCGCACGACCGGACTTTGACGCCGCCCTGGGGTGAGGCCGGGGAAGGGCGAATCCTTGTCCGGGGCCGTGCGTCTGTCGCGAGTCGGCAGTGGTGGATAGAAATCCGTTTGCCCTCGGGCCAGCGGTTCACCTTTCTCTCGATGCTCTTCAGAAAAGTACTCCCAAACAAAACTCATGAAAATCCGTATCCTCCTCCTCTCCCTCATCTGCGCCGCGGTGACCTTGCCGAGCGTTTCTGCCGCCGAAGGCAAAGCCAAGACGGCCGCCAATGACGAAACCGAACTCGGAGGCCACATGGACAAAATGAGCGGCGCGTTCCGCAAGCTGAAGCGCCAGATCGCCGATGCGACCAAGAATGCAGACTCCCTCACCCTCGTGGCCACCATCAAGGCCGAGGCGGCTGCGTCGGCGAAACTGGCGCCGGCTTGGAAGCCCGAGCAAAAGGAGAAATTTCAGGCCAAGATGAACGACTTTAACGCGAAGGTTGGAAAGCTCGAGATGGCCTTGAAGGCCGGCAAGAATGACGAAGCCGCCAAGATCGCCGATGAGCTCGGTGCCGCGCAGAAAGAAGGTCACAAGGAGTTTAAGAAGCCCGACGAGAAGAAGAAGTAATCGGGCTCGCTCTCGGAGCGAATCGTTTTTGACCGACGTCGCCGGACTTTTCCGGCGACGTTTTTTTTGGGTGCGGTGGGCGGGGCCGGGGGTGCGCGTCGGGCGAGGGAGTGCGCGGTAGTATCATGCTCATTCCACGTCGCATTTAAGATGAGCCAAATTACGGTCTTTGGTAGGAGCCTGCTTGCGGGCGATTCAGGACGTCGCAATCGCCTGCAAGCAGGCTCCGACCCCAAGCCGGTTAAGCTCATCTTGAAAGCGAATTGGAATCATCACGGCAGTTGAATCGCGGACGACGCGGCGGTCGCGGAGCGCGCGGAGGACGCGGAGCCGGCCAGGACAAAATGAAGCGCGCGAGCGGTTCACGTGTCGGGTGAGACACCCACGCTGCACCCCATGCGCGGCGACGAGCGCCGGCCCTACGGTTGCCGGGCGAAATGGCGGTCCGCGAAGTCGAGATACCGGGCCCAATCGTAGGCGTTGATGTCGTGTTTTCCAGTGCGAAGGTGATAACCGATTGTGTTGCCGACAGGCGTGTCGACGGGCGGTTGAGCGGCCACGCCGAGGCCTTTTTTGCCATAGAGCGTGTAGACGGGCTCGGCGAATTTGGCGGCGAGGAACTCACCTAGGGGATCGGCGTGCAGGTCCTCGGACGCGCTGGCCACGTAGAGTGGGCGGGGTGCGCTGAGGGCGAGGAGTTGGTGTTGATCGACGGGAAGCGCGGCCTCGCGGGCGTTGTAGGCGCGGAAATTGAGGGCGAACCAGTGGGGAAAATTTTCGTTCAACATCGCGACGGTCTCGCCGAAGTCGCGTTTGCTGAGGGCGGCACCGCCGGCACCGGAGTCGTTGGAGATGACGAGGGCGAAGCGTTCGTCTTGGGCGCCGGCCCAAAGCGCCGCTTTACCGAGGCGGGAGTGGCCGTGGACGGCGACCCGCTTCGCGTCGATCTCCGGATCGGAGGCGAGCACATCGAGCGTGCGGCTGAGGCCCCAAGCCCAGATGCCGATGGCACCCCAAGCATCGGGGGCGCGTTGCTCTGTGGTGCCGGTCTTGAACAAAGCACCGATGGATTCTGCAATCCCGCCGACGTGGTCGGGGCAGAGGTCGCCATAGTAGGCGCTGATCGTGGCGTAGCCGCGGGCGATGATTTTTTCGACTTCCCAACGGTGGGCGTGAGCGCCGCGGGTTTTTTCAGTGGCGCGATGGTTGGCGATACCGAACTCGGTGCTGGCGCGCATCCATGCGGTCGAGAGTGTGATGCCCGGGTCGGCGTTGACGCACTGGTTGCCGAAGTAGTTCAGCCCGAGGAAGGCGGGGTAGGGCGCGGTGCCGGCGTTGGGTTGATAGATGAGGACGTGGAGCTTCGGGCCGTCCGTTTGCGCGGTGAAGCGGAGGGTGATTTCTTTCCGCGTGGCCTTGCCGCCGAGGGCGGTGCGATCGACCGAAGCGGTCTCCCAACGCATCCCCACGGGACGACCGGCGGGAGTGCGGCCGTAGACGTCGCGCGCGAACAATTCCAAGAGCGCCGGGCGACTTGCGCGCCACGCAGCCGAGTCGCGAAGCGGGTTTCCGTCGATAGCGACAAGCACGTCGGGGATGGGGAGTGTGCCGACCTTTGATTCATCCCGATTAGCGGCAGCGAAGACCTGCGGAAGGGCTAGGATAATCAGCGCCGCGACGGTGCGGGTGGTGAATGTGGGCAGGGAGGTTTTCATTGCGAGGGGCAGGTGAGCGGGCGATTTTTTCCGGCAGCGGGAGTGGACCCCTAGACGGAGGGTTCTGATCGCTGATTTCAAGCTGTCAGAAAACTGCCGCGAATGAGTGCGGCGCAAAGGATCGGTGTCATTCCGAGAATTTCCCTTTGATCTCGCGCGCGTCTCCACCCTTATGCCGCCATGTCGTTAAGTGTCGTTGGCCAGCGTTGCATGAGTGAGCGGGAACCTGAACTGGGTCTCGGCGTGGTTGCGCGCGTCGATCCAGCGGGGAAACGCATCGGCATCGAATTTCCCGCCAGCCGAGAAAATCGTCTCTACGCCCTCGGCACGCCCGTGTTGAAACGCGTGCAGTTCCGTGCGGGCGAGGCCGTCACCACCCGGGACGGCGTGGCGCTCACCATCGATTCGGTCGAGGACGCCGCCGGTCTCCTCACCTACGTTTGCGGCGGCCGACGCGTGCGCGAAGATGCCATCTCCGACGTCACCAGCGTGGATCTTCCGCAGGAGCGACTCCTGGCCGGCCAGACCGATCCCGGCGAAGTCTTCGACCTGCGCTATCGCGCGCTCCAGGCGCAGGCCAAGTTCCGCCAGTCCGATGTGCGCGGTTTCCTAGGTGGCCGGCTCGAACTCATCCCACACCAATTATATATTTTGCAGGAAGTTTCCTCGCGTCAGGTTCCGCGTGTCCTCCTCGCGGACGAAGTCGGGCTCGGGAAAACTATTGAGGCCTGTCTCATCCTCCAGCGGCTCCTCGCCGTCGGCCAAGCGAAACGCGTCCTCATCCTCGTGCCCGAGTCACTCACGCACCAGTGGTTCGTCGAACTCCTGCGCCGCTTCAATCTCTGGTTCAGTATCTACGACGAAGCCCGTTGCGTCGCCTGCGAGCAAAGCGACCCCGGTCAAAATCCGTTTCTCGCCACCCAACTCGCTCTTTGCGCCGTGTCGTTTCTGGCGGGTAACGAGGCCCGCCGCGACCAAGCCCTCGCTGCCGGCTGGGACATCGTCGTGGTCGACGAAGCCCATCACCTCGCGTGGACGCCGACTGCCGCCAGCCCCGACTACGCGCTCGTCGAGCAGCTGGCCCAGCGCAGCCCGGGACTGCTTCTCCTCACCGCCACGCCCACGCAGCTCGGCCTCGTCGGTCACTTCGCACGCCTGCGCCTGCTCGATCCGGCGCGCTACGCCGACTTCGAGCAGTTCGTCGCCGAGTCCGAGACCTTCGGCACCGTTGCCGGGATTGCCGAAAAAATCATCGAGCAAAAACCGCTCTCGCCAAAAGACCGCACGGCGTTAAAAAAAATCTTCAATCGAGATCCCGCGCGTCTCGCCGAACACCTCGGTGCGCTCGCCAAGGCGAAACCCGGCGCTCGCGAAGCGTTGCTCAAGACGCTCCTCGACCAACACGGCACCGGCCGCGTCGTGTTTCGCAATATCCGCACGGCGATGACCGGCTTTCCGAAACGTAAATTCTGTCCCACCCCGCTCGACGCCGGCCAAAATCTCACGCACCTCGCGCGCATTTCCCGCGAACTCGAGGCCGAAGAAACCGGCGAGGACGGCGCGCTCCGCTACGCCTTCCGCGAGGACCCTCGTCTCGACTGGCTCGTCGCCTTTTTGCTCGCGCAACGTCCAGCCAAGATCCTCCTCATCTGCAAATCCCAGCGCAAGGTCATCGCCCTCGAGTCCGCCCTGCAGGAGAAAATCAGTCTCAAGGTCGGCCTCTTTCACGAAGGCCTGCCGCTGGTGCAACGCGACCGCCAGGCCGCGTGGTTCGCCGAGCCCGACGGTGCGCAGCTCCTCATCTGCTCCGAGATTGGCAGCGAGGGTCGCAATTTCCAGTTTGCCCACCACCTCGTCCTGTTCGATCTCCCGCTGAACCCTGGCCTCCTCGAACAGCGCATCGGCCGCCTCGACCGTATCGGACAAACCCAGACGATCCGCATCCATGTCCCCTACGTCGCCGGCAGCGCCGAGGAGTGCGTCGTCGAGTGGTATCACCGCGGCCTCGACGCCTTCGAGACCTCTCTCCACGGCGGCAACGACTATCAGGAAAAATTCAAAACCCGCCTCCTGACCCTCGCCCATGACTACGGCTCCGGCGGTGCCAAGGTTGGCCAGCCTCAGCTCGACGCCTTCGTCGCCGAGACTATCGAGTTCCGCCGCGAGCTTTCGTCGAAAATGAAACAGGGCCGAGACCGTCTGCTGGAACTTAACTCCTTCAACCCCGCCGTCGCGGCCCACGTCATCGACCGCATCCGCGCCGTCGACGCCGCTCCGTTTCTCCGCACGTTTCTCTCCGATCTCCTCGACCACTTCGGCGTGCGACTCAAAGATCACGAAGCCGGCGATCTGTTCCTTGATCCCAGCCACGCCTACGTGGAGGGCTTTCCCTCGATTCCGAAAGACGGCATGTTGGCGACCTTTGATCGCGCCCGCGCGATCGCTCGCGAAGATATTCGCTTTATCTCGCCCGACCACTCGCTGGTGCAGGACGCCATCGACCTGCTCATTGACTCTAAGTCTGGCACCACCGCCTTCGGTTTCCTCCGCGGCGAAAAACCAAACCTCCTTCTCGAAACGATTTTCGTCCTCGAAACCGTCGCCGATTCCCGCTGGCACGTGGACCAGTTTCTCGCGCCGACGCCCGTGCGGGTGGTCGTCGATTTGCGGGGCAACGATCTGAGCGACGCTTATAAAGCCGCCGGCCTCGCCGACGATTTCGAAGACGGCGTGCTAGTCCGCTTCCTCGAACGCCCCGGGTTCAACGTCAGCTTCGTCAAAAAGATGATCGAGTCCGCCACGGCGCGGGCCGAGGGACATAGTCGATCTCTGATCGCCGCCGCGCAAACCCGCGCGACCACCGCCTTGGCCGCAGACCTCCAACGTCTCGTCGATCTCCAGAAAATCAACGATCACATCCGCCCCGCCGAAATCGTCCTTGCGCAGGAGCAACTCGCGCACACCACGACCGCGATCACCGCGGCTCGTCTGCGCCTCGACTCGCTCCGGTTGATCGTGGAAGGGCCGAGTGCCGAGGGGGTCTGATTCGGACCCGTGCAGTGGTGTGCACGAATCGGCCCCCGGACCGTTGTTCCGCGCGAGGCCGGCGCGAAATCCGGCGGGTGATAGATGCTTGCCTGGTAGCCGCTCTCGTGGTGGATCGAATTGAAGTGGCCGCGTTGATTCCTCGCCTGTTCGGCCCGGATTACCGACTCCGGCGGGACATAAAACTCCGTTGCGGGGAACGCATTCAGGAGTGAAATCCGCGCGGCGTCATCAAACGCGAGGACAACGTCCAGATCGTTGGTCACCCGCGGTTGACCGTAGAGAATCGCTGCCGTGGCCCCCGTGACCATGTAGGGCGCTCCGATCGCCTCCAAACGGAGCGCGAAGAGACTTACTTCATCCGGTGTTAGTATGGAGAATACGGTCTGCGACCGCCCGTTTCACGTGCTCCTCCGACCACGCGGGATGTCGATGGCGGAATCCTGCGGCCAGCGCCATGCGCATCATTCGGTTCATCCGTAGCCCCTGCTGCAGGCGCTGTTGCAGCGTCATCGCCCGAAAGATCGCCACCTGACGCTCGTGCGCGGCGCGCTCGTGATCGGTTTCGGCGACGGGTGGCATGGGCCTGAGCCAACCGGAACTCACCGCGCAGGCAAGTGTCGCCTCGCGACGATGCCCCGCCGTCCGTTGGCTCGCAATTTTCCGGCACTACCCGCGGATCAAGGCCATCGCCCGGTGCAACGCCGCCGAGGAGGCCGCGCAGGCGGCATCGTTGTCGAGCGCGTTGAGGATTTTGTTGAAAGGCTCGGGCCGCGCCGGTCCATCGTAGCCAATCGTGACGAGAGCTTGGAGAAACCCGGCGGTGTCGATCACGCCGGTGGCCACGGGCAACTCGCGCTCGTTGTCTTTTTGCTGGGCCTTGGCGAGGTCCCTCGGCGCATCATTCAGATCCACGCTGACCACGTCGGCGTTCGTGAGCGCCTGCACGTCCGCGATGGTGTCGCCCGCCGTCCACCAATGCCACGTATCGAGCACGAGACCCACATTGCCGGTGCCAAGATCGGCGATGAGCTCACGGGTTTCCGCCATCGTGTGCACAAAGGGATATTTTTTTCCGACCATCGAGAGCTGCGTGCCGACATACTCCAGCCCGAAGCGCAGTCCGTGGTCCTTGAGGACCCGCGCGATCTCCGTCAGCCTCGCCACGTGCACTCGGTAGTTGGCGCGATAAGTCAGCTCCCCATGGCTCGGAGCCAACCACGTGCCGAATCGGCTCGCGCCGGCGGCCTTTAGTCCGGCGGCGATTCTGGGGAGCTTGCCCATGCCGTCGCGAAACGTCGCATCGTCCTTGCGGAAATCCACCGTCAATCCCGCCGCCGCCCACGTCAGCCCTTTCGCTTTTAAGTCGGCGATCATCGCCGTGATTTGCTCGGGCGACATCGCCGCGATTTCTTCCGCCCGCGGCTCGACCGCTTCGAAGCGATGGCGGTGGGCGAGCTCGTTGAGCTCCTGTTGACTCTTGACCACGACGCCGATGCTGCCCGGCGTGAGGGCGATTTTTATTTTGCGGCCGGGTGAGGTCGCCGCTCCGAGCGGTCCGGACGTCAACGCCACTGCTGCCCAGACCGAAGACGACTGTACAAATTCACGACGATTCATCGTCGGAGGTTGGTGGGTTTCCGGGCGCGAAGCAACTCACTGTCTATGCGCCGGAGCTCGCTGCTTGCGCGCGCTCCCGGCCTCCCCCAGTTTTTCGCGTTTAGCTCTTATGGACCGCTACCGCACGAACTCTTCCGACTCCGACGACCACACGCCGGTCATGTGGCTGCGTGGTCACCCTCTATATGCGGCGCACTTCATTGTGCTCGTTTACGTCGTCTCTATGCTCATCACGACGACGATGAATTTGTTTGGAGTGGGTTCGCTGCTGGAGTGGCTGGCGTTCATGAGCACCCAGGTTCTGCAGGGCCAAGTGTGGCGCGTGCTGACTTACGGGCTCGTGAATCCGCCGAGCATCAATTTCGTTTTTGATCTGCTGCTGATTGCGTGGTTCGGTCGCGATGTGGAACGTGCACTCGGACGGCGTTCCTTCCTCTGGCTCTATGCAGGCATTTATCTAGTGACCCCGGTGATCTTCACGGCGATCGGCTTTTGGTTGCCGATGACGCGTGTCGGAGCGACCGGCGCTTTGGCGCTCTTCTTCGCTTTCGCGACGTTTTATCCCGACGTGCTGATGATGTTCAATTTGCTCGCCAAATGGTCAGCGCTGATTCTGGTCGGTATTTTTACCCTGATGGCGCTCAACTACCATGACTGGCGCGGGTTGATTTCGCTGTGGGCGACCGGGGGCTTTGCCTATGCCTTTGTGCGCCACCAGCAGGGCCATCTTGAATTACCCCAGCTCAATTTCTGGCGCCGCCAAAAGAAACCTCAGGTGCGGCCCGAGCCACCGGCGAGGCCTCGTCCCGCAGCGGCGAGTCCGCAACCCAGCTCCATGGCCGAGGTCGATGCCCTGCTCGACAAGATTGCGAAGTCGGGGTTCGCCAGCCTCACGGGGGCAGAGCGAGCCAGGCTCGACGCGGCCCGCGTTGAGTTGTTGAAAAAAGACTTTGGTGGACGGTGAAGCCTCTCGACTTGACTGCTGCGCACGACGACTTGAGCCCGCTCCGTTCGTCTTCGATTTCGCCGCGACGCGAGGACCCGATCACGTGCGCTACGCAAGGAAGTGATCACGTGCGGGAGTATCCCTGTCGGTTGATGTTGGTCGACCGACGCCGGTTTTACTGAGCTCCGCCCCGTCCGCAAAAGCAACGTTCTCGCCGACCTGCACACGTTTGATGTCGGTTTCCGCGTCGCCCTCGCAGTCGGCCGTGAAGCGTCCGATCAGAACCGCCCGTTTACACCGGCGGTGATCGTCACGAAATTGATTGTCGTGCGGCGCATGCGGTCCTTGTAGCCGACATACCAACGCTGCGGCTCGTTGAGGATATTGGAGGCGTTGAGGCTGAAGCCGACGTTGGGGCGATACTGGTAGCCCGCACTGACGTTCAGCGTTTTCATCGAGTAACGGTATTGATTCAGCGCTGGATTCAAAATGCTGATGGAGGTCGGATTCTCGCCCGTGAAATTGTAGAGCAGGCTCGTGTTGAACTTTTGGTAGCGCCAGCTGAGCGAGGCGTTCGCCGCCGCTGGGATGAAGTTCGCGATGTCGCGCCGGGAGAAATAGACCGCCGGGGTCGTCGCCGTCGGCTCGCGGCCCAAGATCGGCGTCCCGCCGGGAGTGGCTGCGCTGCCGACTCCGTGTTGGTTGATCCATGTGTAATTAAAAGAGGCGGACAGCCCCCTGAGCGCTCCGGGCAAAAAGGTAAACTGCTGGTTGTAGGCAAACTCCCAGCCCTGTACGTAAACGGTGCCTGCATTCATCGAGGTGCGTTCAATGTAGCCGACATATTGGCCTTCATAGCCGTTGTCAGCCCCGTCCGCAATAATGCCGCGGTCCAAACCCGCGACGATGTAGTCGGAGATCGTTTTGTGAAACCACCCAAAGGTGAGGCTGCCGACGGGTTCGAAATAGTATTCGAACGTTCCATCCCAATTTGAGGCCTGCTGAGGTTTGAGGCCTGCATTGTTCACGGTGAGGACCATGGTGGTGTCGTTCGGGCTTTCTCCCGGCAGCAGGCTGCCCAGCGGTGCGCGGCCATAGCCCGTCGACCAACTGGCCCGGGCCTTTAGGTTGGGCGTGATGTCATGGAAGACATGGGCGCTCGGAAACTTTTGGGTAAAGCTGGCGTTGAGCGTGCGGTCGTTGACTTCGTAATCGCGCTTGGCGGAGCCGAGGGGATCGGCGACCTGCTGCGCGGCGGTGCTCAGGATGCGGGAACGGACCCAACCCCAGCTTTTGGTGCGCACCTGTTCGAAGCGCACCCCGGTGAGGTAGCCCGTCCGGCCGAGCCAGCCGTCGCGGCCGAGCCGGCCTTGCGCCATGACATAGGTGGCGGGAATCCACTCGGTGACGCCATTGGTACCGGTGAATTTCTGGCTCTCATGATAATATAGATCCTCGCTCCATAGCGCGGGATCGGCGGGACGTCCGTCCTTCGTAAAAGCGTGGGCCTGCCAGACGGGAATTGCCCGGCCCGTTTTGACTCGGTCAAAACTCACGTAGCTCGTATCTGGCGCGAAGCGGACGCTGGGATCGTAGGCGGCCGTGGCTTTGGGCACCCAACGGTGGCGATCCTTGCTCCATAGATCCATCTGCAGTGAGCGCCAATGAAAACCGGTCTTCAGCGTGGTGGGCGCGGCGAACGACAATTTGTACCGGGCGTCGAAACGGAATTGTTTCTGCAATTGATCCGACTCGTTGCGGGACTGCACGAGACCGTCGGTTGCGCGAGGGAGATAGTTGTTGGGGTTGTTGAAATCGGGACCGCCGTTCTGGGTGAACTTCGGATACAGCTCGTTTTGGCTCTGGTCGATGGTCCAGCCGGCGCCACCGAAAAAAACCGCGCGACCGGGCACCTGTGCACTCGGGTCGAAGAGGCGCATGTTGAGCGTGCCACCGCGACCGTTACCGCTGTTGAGCGTCGTGCGGGCAATACTGGCGGTATATTCGATGTTCAGATTGGAGTAGGTGTGCTCGCCGTTGAAGTCCACGCGGCCCATGCGCACGTAGTAATTGAGCGGGCCGTCCATCTGCACATCGATATTGTTCGTGTTGGAGCCGGCGGCGGACGTGCTCGGGATCGCCCGCAGCACCGTGACCACATTGGTAAACGCTCCGGGGACGATACCTGTGGTAGCGCTCGGCACCTGTGTGTTGCTATTGCCGGACGCGGCGGCCGTCACACGCACGCGCCGGCGATGCCGCTCGAAGTTATCGTTCTCCGTGACGGTGAGGGAAAACTTCGTCGTCGGCGACCACTTGTAGTCGGTCTTGAGCGCGATGCTCTGTTGCTTGCGGTTATTGATATTGTCCCACGTCTGGTAGTTGAAGACCGGGGCAGGACCGTTGAGCAAGCTGGTGCGATCAAAGATCGTTTCAAAGCCGCCCACGGCATTTTCAGAGTAGAACACGTTGACGGAGGTGCCGAGATTGCGATGGCCGCCGAAAACGCTGAACACTTGTTGGTGGGTGATATTGAGAACCGGGTGCGAACGGTGGGCCGAACGCCAAGGCGTCTGCTCGAAAATACTCGGTGCCATGCGCATGCTGAAATTGTAGGTCGTGCGGCTGTCTTCCTTCATACTGAAGGTCGAGCGGGTCTTGAAATTGATCGTACCGCCGAGGGAATCGGCGCCTTTGTCGGGGGTCTGGCCCTTGATCAGCTCCATGCCCTCGAACATTGCGCCCGTGATCGATTGGAGTTCGAAGCTGCGGTTCGTGCCCAGCGTCGTGAGCGAGCTGCCGTCGACGGTCACGTTGTTGAGTGAGCGGTCCATGCCGCGGATATTGAACCCATACGCGAGTCCTTCATCGGTCGGACTGCCGGCGACGCCAGGGAGCCGCATGACGACTTCACCCGCGCTCATGTTCGGAAGGTAACCGAAAGCATCCATGGCGATCACGTCCTTCACATTGTCGGCATTCCGCTTTTCCGTGATCATCGCGGCATTGCCCTCACGCTCGCCGGTGACCTTGAACGACTCGAGTTTGTAGATGCTGGTCGTCAGGTCGAAGTCGCGCACGGCACGTTGACCCGCGCTCACGTTGACCACCTGGCGGACAGTATCGAGGCCGATGTAGGTGACGACTAGTTCATAGGTGCCGGCGGGTACGCCCGAGAATGTGTAACGGCCCGTGTTATCGGTCAGAGCGGTGATGCTCAGGACGGGCACTGCCACGACGGCCCCTTGGAGTTGATTGCGGGTGGCCGCATTGCTCACGGAACCACTGATGGTCCCGGCTTCCGCCGCACGGATCGACGGCGCGACCAGAGCGAGTGAGCAGACGGCGAGCAGGGAAACAGCAGCGGCCGCAGCGCGGCGTAGCGCGGCCACGACGGTGGGGAAGGGGCGGGTATTCACAAGTGAGGAGCGGATTGACTGAGGGTAGATTGACTGCGCCAAGGCACAGGTCGGAGAGGCAGGTCGCAACCTCGGGGGCGGTTACAGACGCTAAACTTGCACGCCGGAGACCAAAGGATTGCTGGCAGGCGGCAAGCAAAAACTTTCCTGTTGACGAGATTGTGCCTCCCGTGGACCGATGCGATGGACTCGCGGAAATGGTGCGCGGAAACGGCCCGTATTGTTAGCTCGCCCGCGCCGAAAAAAAGTTTCCTAATCATGTTTCATTTCCCCGTGCGTTTCTCCCCGAGCCTTGATTTTTCCTTCTCCGCCCTCGCCCTGCTCTCCTTCATCGTCGGCCTTCGTGCCGAAACGCCGATCAGTTTCGAACGCGACATCCAGCCGATCCTCTCGGAAAACTGTTACCACTGCCACGGCCCCGATGGTGAGGCCCGCAAAGCGAAACTTCGCCTTGATCGCCGCGACAGCGCGCTCGCCCCCGCCCAATCCGGTGCCACTGCCATCGTCCCCAGCAAACCCGACGACAGCGAACTCGTTGCTCGCATTTTCAGTGCCGATCCCGAGGAGGTCATGCCGTCGCCGAAATCTAACCGCACGCTCACCCTCGCGCAGAAAAACCTCCTCAAGCGTTGGATCGCCGAGGGCGCCACGTGGAACGAGCACTGGGCCTTCTCGCCCCCGCAGCGTCCGATCGTTCCCAAAATAGACATTCCCTCAGCGACGATCCGAAATCCCATCGACGCCTTCGTTCTCGCCCGGCTCGCGTCGGAAAAAATCACTCCCGCCCCCGAGGCCGACCGCGCCGCCCTCATCCGCCGCGTGAGCCTCGACCTCAACGGCCTCCCGCCCACGCCCGCAGAAGTCGCAGAGTTCATCGCCGACCGCTCGCCCGACGCCTACGAAAAGATTGTCGAACGCCTCCTCGCGTCGCCCCGCTACGGCGAACGCTGGGCCTGGGACTGGCTCGATCTCGCGCGCTACGCCGATACCAACGGCTTCCAGGGCGACCCCGAGCGCACGATGTGGCCTTGGCGCGATTGGGTGGTGAATGCGCTGAACTCGAACATGCCTTTCGATCAGTTCACCATCGAACAACTCGCCGGCGATCTCTTGCCCGAAGCCACGCGCGACCAAAAAATCGCCAGCGGTTTCCACCGCAATAATATGTTCAACGGCGAGGGCGGTCGCATCGCGGAAGAGACCCGCGTCGAAAATATCTTCGATCGCGTCGAGACCACCGCGACCGTATGGCTCGGCCTCACGTTTACTTGCAACCGCTGCCACGACCACAAGTTCGATCCGCTCAAACAAACCGATTACTACGCCCTCTACGACATCTTCAACCAGATGTCTGAAACCGGTAGCGCCAGCGGCGGCGGCGGGCGCGGCGGACAAATGGCCCCGTTCCTCGATCTCGCCACCGACGCCGAACGCGACGCCGTCAAGGTGGCCCAAGCCCGCATTGATGTCATCGGCAAGGAAACCGAGACGTTTGAGCTGACGAAATTTCCCCGTCCCGAGGGCCAGCCCGTCAGCGAGTCGCCCGAAGCTAGCAAACTTCCCGGCAACCTCTTTGCGACCCACGCCAAGCTCGCCCCGGCGCGCCGGGATCTCAACGGTTTGCTCGAAGCCTTGCCCTACTTTCGCGACACCGCGCCCGACCTCGACTACGTGGTGCTCCTCAAAAAACAAATCGCCGCGATCCGCGTCCGCGATGCCGCCACCAACAGCATTACGAAAGTAATGATCATGGATCAGCTCGCCAAACCCCGCGACACGTTCGTCCTCAGCAAGGGCAACTACGAGTCCAAGACGGACGTTCGCGTCCTCGGCCACGTCCCGGAAATTTTTAGTCCACGCACCGTAGCCGCGAGCGTCCGCAAGCCGACCGCGCCCACGGCCGCCTCCCGCCCGCCTTCGCCCGCACCCGCGTCCGCCGCTGCGGGCGAGACGCCCGCGCCCCCCGCCGAGCCCCGTCTCAATCGCCTCGATCTGGCCCGTTGGCTGGTCTCGCCGGCCAATCCGCTCGCCGCCCGCACCGCCATCAATCGCGCGTGGCAGGCGTTCTTCGGGACTGGCTTCGTCAAAACCGCCGAAGATTTCGGCGTGCAGGGCGAACGCCCCTCGCACCCCGAGTTACTCGATTGGCTCTCGACCAAATACCTCGCGAGCGGCTGGGACACCAAAGCCCTCCACCGCCTCATCGTCACGAGCGCCACGTATCGCCAATCCTCGCGCGTCACCCCGGCCGCTCACGAGCATGACCCTGAAAATCGCTTCCTCGCCCGCGGCCCGCGCTATCGTCTCCCCTCTTGGATGATTCGCGATCAAGCCCTCGCCGCCGCCGGCCTCTTGGTCGACCAACGCGGAGGCCCCTCGGTGAAGCCCTACCAGCCGCCCGGAATTTGGGAAGAAGCCACCTTCGGAAAGAAAACCTACACCCTAGGCCATGGCGACGAGCTCTACCGCCGCAGTCTCTACGTATTTTGGCGCCGGATCGTCGGCCCCACGACATTCTTCGACGCCGGCGCCCGCCAAGTCTGCACCGTCCAAGTCGCGCGCACCAATACGCCGCTGCACGCTCTCGTCACGCTCAACGATCCTGCCTACGTCGAAGCCGCCCGCGTCATGGCGCAGCGGGCCCTCACCGCCACCACCACCGACGACGCACGGCTCACCGCAGTTTTTCGGCTCGCCTCCGCGCGTCCACCCACCGCCGGCGAAAGCACCATTCTCATCGCGCGCCTCGCCAAACTCCGTGCCGACTTCGCCGCCGACCCGAAAGCCGCCCGCGAACTCTCCGCCATCGGCGAGTACGCCCGCCCCGAGTCGCTCGCCCCCGGCGAACACGCCGCGTGGACCACGCTTTGCCTGCTCATTCTCAATCTCGATGAAACGCTCTCGAAAGAATAAGTCGCCGCGTCACCGCACTCCCGTAGCCCTGCTCGTGAGCAGCAGGGACCCGCGACAATTTCTCCGCCCCCCGATCCCCCTCCCACGAGGCGAGCTCCGGCCGAACTGAGCGCGTTTGTTTTCTCTCATGAACCCTCTCCTCGCCGCTGAAGCCCTCCACACGCGCCGCCAATTTTTCGGCCGCAGCGTGCTGGGTGTCGGCACCGCCGCGCTCGCTTCTCTCCTCGGCCGCGACGCCTTCGCCGCGTCTCCCGCGCTCCCGGGCTCCGCTTCCTCCCGTCGCGCCGTCCCCGGTCTGCCCGATCTCCCTCACTTCGCCCCGAAAGCGAAACGCGTCATCTATCTTTTCCAGAACGGCGCGCCGTCCCACGTCGACCTTTTCGACTACAAACCGAAGCTCCGCGAATGGCACGGCAAGCAGATCCCCGACGAAGTCGCCGGCGGCAAACGCTTCTCCACCATGACAGGCAACCAGACCGCACGCCCCGTGCTCGGTGAGATTTCGAAATTCTCTCAGCACGGAAAATCGGGCGCGTGGGTCTCCGATTTTCTCCCGCAGATCGCATCGATCTCCGACGATCTTTGCTTCGTGAAATCCCTCCACACCGAGGCGGTGAACCACGCGCCCGCCATCACGTATTTTATGACCGGCTCCGAAATGGCCGGGCGTCCCTCACTCGGTGCGTGGCTCAGCTACGGCCTCGGTAACGAAACCGAGGAACTCCCCGCGTTCGTCGTGATGACCTCCCGCGACAAAGAGGCGAGCTGTGGCCAGATTTTCTACGATTTTTACTGGGGTAGTGGTTTCCTCCCTACGAAGTATCAGGGCGTCGCCTTCCGCGGCGCCGGCGACCCCGTCCTCTATCTTTCGAATCCCGCCGGTATGAGCCGCGCCGTTCGCCGCGGCCTTCTCGACGACCTCGCCCAGCTCAACGAAATCAAACGCGCGGACTTCGGCGACCCCGAGATCACCACGCGCATCGCGCAATATGAGATGGCCTACAAGATGCAGGCCAGCGTCCCCGAACTCACGGATTTTTCGAAAGAGTCCGCGTCCACGCTCGCCGCCTACGGCCCCGAAGTCCGCCGCCAAGGCAGTTACGCCTACAACTGCCTCATGGCCCGCCGCCTCGCCGAGCGTGGCGTGCGCTTCATCCAAGTGATGCACGCCGGCTGGGACCAACACCGCAATCTGAACACCCAGCTCAAGATTCAGTGCGAAGATATCGACGCCCCTTCGGCGGCGCTCATCCGCGACTTGAAGCAACGCGGCCTCCTAGACGATACCCTCGTGATCTGGGGCGGGGAGTTTGGTCGCACGCCGTTCTTGCAGGGAAAAATCGAAGATACGAAAGGCTGGGGCCGCGACCACCACCCCTATGGGTTCACGCAGTTCATGGCCGGCGGCGGCGTGAAGCCCGGTATCAGTTATGGCGCGACCGACGAATTCGGCTTCAACGCCGTGGAGAACAGAGTTCACGTGCACGACATGCAGGCGACGATCTTGCACCAGCTCGGCATCAACCACGAGAAGCTCACCTATAAGTTCCAAGGCCGCCAATTCCGCCTCACCGACGTCCACGGCCACGTGGTCAAAGACATTCTCGCGTAGCCCGCAAAAGCGTCCACTGCACGCGCGAGTGGAAGCCGACAGGTGGTTGATTTACTCACGCAACGTCCACTACAACTGCGCTTAAGCCCCGGGATCTTGGCGAAATGCGGATCGGTTGTGATCACCGTGGCGCCCGCCTGCTGTGCGCACGCGGCGATGGCAATATCGGTCAGAGGCAGGACCTCACCCCGGCGATCCAACGCCCAGGCCAGTTGCGCAACGTCGGTCCAGAGCTCCGGCACCATCGCGACTTCGTGCATGGAGGAAAACAAAAGCTCCATGCGTTCGCGCACCGGGACGGACACTATGCCGCGCAGCACTTCCGCTCTCACCACTCCGCAGGTGGCCAAGTCGCCCCGCCGAAGGTGGTCACCGAGCTCGGCAAAAATATCCGCTCGGTCGCGCAGCCAGCGAATGTAGATGCAGCAATCGACGAAAATCATGTGCGCGCAGGCCTCTCTTTCCTCCGCAGAGCCAGCACGTCATAGGCGGGATCAACCACCACCTTGTCGGTGATGCCATCGAAGAAGGGTCGGCTCAGGAGCGACTTCACCTTCGCCGCACGCTCCGCCTGCGTCAGGGCGAAATCGATGGCTTCTCGGCGAGTCGTGAGCCCGGTGAGTTTCATCACGCGCTCCAGTTTCGCCTCATCGAGATCGATCGTTGTTTTCATACTGCCAAAAACGGGTGCACGGCCCGTATCGCAAGCCGCATCCGGTTGGCCCCGCGCTGCCTATGGCTCAAACCGCCCGGTCAGCCGGCCGATGAACTTGATCGCGTAGAGATACGAGCGCTCGCGCACGATTGACGGATCGCCGGCGGCGCCGTTGATCCCCAGGTCGGAAATATTGTCCACCGCGGCCCCGTCCTCGGGATGAAGGACAATCCAGGTGAGAATCTTGGTCAGTTTTTCCTTGGGGTATCGGTCGATCAGGTAGTTGTAGACCACGCGCGGCAGGTAGCGCTCGACGGGCACCTGGATCGCATCCGGCACGGCGGCCACGCACAGGAGGTAACGCACGTTCTGGATGTCGTCGGCCGTCTTCCCCATTGGCCAATCGACGAGCCCGTTGCGAACGCCTTCCACTTCGTCCTTCGTTTGATCTTCGGGCAGATCGTCCTCCGGCGCGATCGGAGAAACGACGCCGCCATCTGGCGGCACACGGTAGTCCAAGCCTGCGATGTCCTGCGCGGTGATTTTTTCCCACGGTGCTGGTGGGGGAGGGGGTGGCTTGATCGGCTCGACCATCACCCTGATCTCTGCGGCGACATTGACCGAAGGCACCGTCACTTTGATCGCCGGCTCAGCAGCATCCGTCGCAATCGCGATCCGTCCGCGCCACTCCGCGAGCCCGCCCACGGCGAGCCACGCCGCGAGTACTGGCACGATCCACGCCTTGCCCGCGCTCGCGAGGAAGCGTTGCTGCGCGTCCCACCGAAACAGTTTCGCACCCGCCACGCAGCCCGCCGCACCCGTGAGCACCAGCGCCAGCAAACTGAATCGCGCCGCGCCCAGCCCGCCGCCCGTCACACTCGCCTGCAACGCCTCCACGGCATACCGCCCCGGAAAAAACGCCGACACATGCTGCGCCCACGCGGGCAAACTCGCCAGCTGGACCGCCACTCCACCAATGATAAGCATCGGCAGAAAAATACACTGCCCCAACGCCTGCACCGCTGGCACGCTGTCCGCCATCATCGCGATGACGAGTCCGAGTCCGATGAAGGCAAACGACACCGCCGTAAACGCCACGAACAAGTCCACTGGATACGCCGGCATCGTCATCCCCACTGCCAGCGCGACGCCGAGTTGTAGCAGTCCCGCCGAAAGCAAGATCACGTAGCGCGCGACGATGGTGCTCAGGACCACACTCCACGTCGGCACCGGTGCGAGCCGGTAGCGTCGCCACACCCCGCGCTCGCGCTCGCTCACCAACGTGGAGGGCAACCCGAAGCACGCTCCGCCGAGGACGCTCACCGTCAGGAGCTCGCCCATATGGCGCAGCAGCGGCACCTTGTCGTAGCGATACAATACCCAAAACGCCGCGAGGAAAATCAGCGGAAACAGATAGCCGTAAAGCAGCGCCATCTTGTTTCGAAAATGCAGCCGAAGCGAAATCCCGACGTGTTCGTTAAACGCGTTCATCGTGGCGGTCCTTTCGAACCTACCGAGGCCTTGGGCGCTACCGACGCCTGCTCCGGAGCTGGCGACGCAACGCCGTCGTCGCGTTTCGTCAGCCCGACAAACACATCCTCCAAAGACGCCTTTTTCACCTGCAGCTCCACCAACTCCACGCGCTGCTCCACGAGCAACGCTGCGAGCGCGGCGAGCGTCTCCGTCGACCGCTCCGTACGAAACCGCGCCGTCGCCCCGTCACACCGCAATTCGTTCACTCCGGGCACGCGCGCCAACCGCTCCGCACCGACCGCCGGAATCGTGACCAAGGTCACGCTCTGCGACGCGCTCGATCGCGCGATCAGCTCATGCGGCGCACCCGTGGCGATCACGCGCCCGTGGTCGATGATCGCGATGCGGTCGCAAAGTTGTTCGGCCTCGTCGAGGTAGTGGGTCGTGAGCAGTACCGTGTGGCCGTCCCGCTTCATCTGCAAAATCTCCGCGTGCAACTCGCGCCGCGCCTGCGGGTCGAGTCCGGTGGTCGGTTCGTCGAGCAGCACAAGTTCCGGGGTGTTCACAAATGCCAACGCCAATGTGAGGCGCTGCCGTTGTCCACCCGACAGGGTATCGAAACGCGCGTCCGCCTTTTCCGTGAGGGCAAACCGCTCCAACAGCGCCGCCGGCTCCGCGTGCTCCCGGTAAAAGGACCCGAATAATTTCAGCGCCTCGCGTGGCGTGATCTTGTCCTGCAGCGCCGTGCTTTGCAGGGCCACGCCGATGCGTTGCTTCACTTCCTGCGGTTGTTTTCGCGCATCGAGGCCGCATACCTCCAATTCCCCCGCGTCCGCCTCCCGTAGCCCCACGAGACATTCTAGGGTCGTCGTCTTGCCCGCGCCATTTGGCCCGAGCAGGCCGAAGATCTCGCCGGCCTCGATTTCAAAACTCACCCCGCGCACCGCCTCCACTCCGCCGTAGCGTTTCGAGAGGTTGCGGACGATGACTTTGGCGTGCATGCCTCGCGAGAGAACGGACGAAGGCACGCGGGAACAAGCCGTTTCATCGCCGAGTGTTTTCGCCCCGCGGACGGCCCCGCTATCTGCGCCAGCCTTGGCCGGGCACGTGGCCCGCAACCCCGGGCCCGCTCGCACGTCTTCCCGCCCGCACTTCGGCGCAACGTCACCACGACTGTGGAGTTGAAAGCGTCGGTCCGTCCCCTATTTTCGCCTCCTCTTGTTAATTTCCATGAACCTCCGCCCCCTCGCCGCCTGCCTCTCCCTCGCCGCTTGTGCGTTCACCGCGCACGCCGCCGAAAACGAACTCACCGCCGCCGAAAAAAAAGTCGGTTGGACGCTCCTCTTCGACGGCAAGACCCTCGATGGCTGGCGCCCCTACAACAAAAAGCCTGCCGGTGGCTGGGAGGTCGTCGACGGCACGCTCCACGCTATCGCCAAGGTTAAGGGCGTGGAACTCATCACCGAGAAAAAATACGATAACTTCGAGTTTTTCTGGGAATGGAAGCTGCCCCTCGCTGGCAATAATGGCGTCAAGTATTTCGTCACTGAGGAGCGCCCTGGCGCACCTGGCCATGAGTATCAGATGTTGGACGATATGCGCCACGCGGACGCCAAGGCCGGTCCACTGCGGCAGACCGCCGCTTTTTATTTCGTCCTCCCTCCCGCGGCCGACAAACCCTACCGCGAGCCCGGCAACTGGAACCAATCAAAGCTCGTCGTGCAGGGCAAAAAAGTGGAGCACTGGCTCAATGGAAAAATGGTCCTCGCCTACGAGGCCGGCAGCGAAGCGGTCAAGGCCGGCGTCGCCGCCAGTAAATTTTCGAAACAACCTGGCTTCGGCGAAAAAATCGTCGGCCATCTCATGCTCACCTACCATCAGGACGACTGCTGGTATCGGAACATCAAGATCCGCGAGGTGAAGTAAGGTTTCTCGCGTGCCGCCGAGCGCTTCCCGCGCTCGGCGACACGAACGACACCGCTCCCGTCGAAACCGGCAGCGCGGCGACACACCCGTCGCCCTCCGCGTCGAACGATCGTGTCGCGCTCCCTTGGCAGCCCGCGCGGCGCCCGCGCTCGCCTGCCTCCTGACAAAAATGTCAGCTAGCGATCCTCGCTGCCCGCTCCGTCCGCGTGCTTGCGTGAAATTCGGTTCGCAAAGCGGAGGAGTTTCGTTGCGCTGCAACGGCCGGGCTCCTCCACTCCGCTTGCCTCCGGTTTGCCATAGCCGCGCTTCCGTTATCCATGTTTTTGTCCACCACGTCCCCCTTACCTCGCCGCCCCGCCCCCCGCGTCGGCCTGCTGGCGACGGTCTTGCTCGTCGGCTTGGCCCTCCTCCCGCTCATGTTCATCGGCCTCCGCGCCGCCGAGGCCGGTCGCAACGTCGCCTACTGGGACGAGTTTGAGACCGTTCTCGCGTTGCTCATGCGGCTGCACACCGGCATCGGGCCGGGCGTCTTTCTCGATGAGTTGTTCGCCGTCAATAACGAGCATCGCATGGTCATGAGCCGCTTGCTTTTCACCGCGAGCTACTGGCTCACCGGCACGGTAAACTTTTCCGTCATCAGCCTGCTCGGGAATGTCTGCCTCCTCGCGCTCTGCGCCATTTTGATCGTCGGTGCCGGCCGCGCCGCTCGCCGTCTCCGGCTCGGTCTCGTGCTGGCCCTCGGCCTGTTTCAGCTTGAGAACTACGAAAACTTTCTCTGGTCCGGCTCTTCGATCGATCATTTTCAAGTGCTGCTCTACGTTGGCGCAACCGTCGCCGCTCTCGCGCAGGGCACTCGCACCGCGTGGTTCATCGCGGGTCTTTGCGCCGTGCTTGCGACGCTGACGCTCGCCCACGGCCTGTTGGTCTGGCCGCTCGGGGCCGCGCTGCTCTGGCGCGCCCGCCGCACCCCGGAGCTCCTCGGCTGGTGCGCTTTGGCTGCGGTCGTTGCTGGCGGCTACGCGCTGGGTTTTTCAGTCAACGGCGCGCACCGCCTCACCCACCTCACGGTCGCCGGTGCGCAAGAAATTCTCCGCTACTGGCTCACCCTGCTCGGCACCGTTCCCGCGCTCGGTCATACCGGCTTGGCCCCGTGGCTCGGGGTCGCTTTGCTCGCCGCCCTCGGCTGGCTCGGCACGCACGGCGCGGTCCGGCGCGAACGTGTCGCCTATCCGCTCGCGTGGTTTGGCGTCGCCGCCCTCGCGCTCGTGGCGGTAGGCCGCGCGGAGCAGGTCGGCGGCCTCGTGATGTCGCGTTACGTCATCATCAGCACGCTTTCCTGGAGTCTCACGGCTTTCATGTTGCTCGAACGTTTCTCCGATCCCCGCCGACCCTTGGCCGCGCTCGCGTGGTGCCTCCCCGTGCTGGTGATCTTCAACGTCGCGGCGAATCGCACCTACGCTTCCGCCGCCGATGCGTGGTTCGACTGCCGAGACATCGCCGCCGCCCGCTTCAAGCAACACGGCGTCGATGGCCGCGGAAATTTTGCGCTGTCCCCCATGCCCGCGCGCGCTACGAAATTACTCAACGAGGCGGAGCGCCATGGCGTCTACCGGATGGGCCCGGTATGCCTGCCGCGTTCGTTTCCCGCCGCCGCACCGAGCGAACGCATCATCGGGCGCGTCGATGAACTCACCGTCAGCGATCGCTCCGCCTTCGTGCGCGGCTGGGCCGTGATCCCGGGGGTGCGTTCCCAGCGCGGGCACATCCACCTGGTGCTCCGGTCCGCGACCGCGACCCACATTTTTTCCACCGTGAGCACCCAGCGCCCTGACGTGGCCAACAATCTAGGTGACCCGCAACTCAACCGCTGCGGCTACCTGTTTGCCCGCCGACGTGACGAGCTTCCTTCCGGCGACTACCAAATCGGTTTCCTCATCAAGCAGGGGGGCTCGTCCGAATACGTCATGACCGAACAACGGGTCGTGCTGCGGGACCCAGGCACGCTCGCGAGCGACCTATGAGCGCGGCCTCGCGCAATACGCCGCCGCGCCGACCCGCCGTGCGAGGAAGTGGCGAACAGGTTGTGTCGGGTGGGCGTGACACTGTGCAGATAGGCCTCGTGAGCTTCGGGTTTGGAGTTCCGCCCTCAGGCGGGCACGTGCAGAGTCGGAATCGCTCAAAGGCGGAACTCCGAACCCAAAGCCATTTTCGCGATCTGGCACAGATCCACTCTCGCCCGATCGTTTCGCCACCCCATGATTTCAGTGGCACCCTACCGTCCGCCGTGAAAATCTGTCCATGGTCGCCCGCTATCCTCGGTCGGCACCTCTGACTTCCGTTTCCGTGAGTTTGCCCCCCATTACCCTCCTTCCCCGGCTGATCGCGCCGTGGCGCGTCGCCCTCCTCGTGCTGGTCACGACGCTCGTGTGGACGGCCCACTATGACCGTTGGACGCTCGCGAGTTGGTCGGTGCCGACCGACTACCGCGGCGATTCTTTGGAGATATTTGCGCGCATCCAGGCGGCGGCCGAAGGGAATACCCTGCCGTTGCAGCCGCAGGTGATTTCCCGGTTGGGTGCGCCGTTCGGGGCCAACTGGAGCGCTTATCCCACCTCGGATCTGCCACTCGTGTGTGCCCTCGGGTGGCTCGCGCGCAGCGTGGGCGTATTCGCAGCGGCGAACCTCGCGCTGCTGCTCGCCACCGTCAGCGCGGCGCTAGCGTTTTACGGGTGCGCCCGCTGGTTGCGCGCGCGCTGGGAATGGGCGTTCGCCGGCGCGCTGTTGTTTGCCTTCACCTTTCAAACGTTTAGCCGCGGTCTGCCGCATCTGTTTCTCGTGTTCGCGTGGACGGTCCCGCCCGCGCTCTTGGCCTGCGGTTTGGTGGCGACGAGTCGACGCCTGCAACTGCGCAGTGGGAGCGGAATTTTCTGCGTCGCCATCGCGGCGGTGATTGGTGTCAGCAATCCTTATACGCTGTTTCTTTTTCTCCAACTGCTCGCTTGGGCGCTCGTCGCCCAGTGGCTCGGGGCACGGCGCCGGGAAAACTTCCGCGTGGGTTTGGCGGCCCTGGCGACGGCGGTGTTGGCTTTTCTCATCGTCGAGTCGCATGTCTGGCTGTTTGCGTCCGACACGGGGACGGCTTCACCGCTCGTGCGGAACTACGGTGCGACCGAGCGCTACGCTTTGAAACTGATTGAATTGTTTCTGCCGCCGGCCGGACACCGGTGGGACGCCCTCGCATTTTTCGGCCATCGCTACGTCCGCTGGTCCGAGTGGCGAAACGGGGAGCCATTTACGCCCTATCTCGGTCTCGTCGGCATTGTCGGTTTCGCGTGGCTCGCGCTGACCACGTTGCGTGCGATCCTGCGGGGGCGGCGCCTACCCGGCCTCGCGCTGCCGGCTGGGTGGGTCCTCGCCTTCGCCTCGGTTGGCGGGCTGACCAACGTCATGGCGTTCTTTACCGGGCTGATCGTTTTTCGGGCGACGAACCGGTTCAGCATTTTTGTCTCGGCGGCGGTCTTGTTGTTTCTCGCGGCGAAAATGTCCCGCTGGTGGCGTGAGCGCCGGGTCCGGGAAACGTGGGCGCTGGCGCCGACGTGGTGGCAGGCGGGAAGCTTCGCCGCCGCGGCGCTCGTGAGCGTCGTGGGGCTCGTTGACCAACTGCCGCGCGCACCGGGTCGCGCCAAACAGGAGCGCATTGCGCAACGCCTCGCGGCCGATCGCGAGTTGGGAACATTGCTCGAGGGTCGCCTGCCGAAAGGGGCGATGGTGTTTCAGCTCCCCGTGATGATGTTTCCCGAGGTCGGGTCGCGTGGACAGCTCGGTGACTACGAACATTTCCGCCCCTTCCTCGCGACGAGCTCGCTGCTCTTCAACTACGGCGCGCTCAACGGCCGCAGTCGCGGGCGCTGGCAACGTGAAGTCGAAGAACTCCCGACGGTGGAACTGGTGCGGCGCATCGAGCATTACGGATTTTCCGCCCTCTATCTCAACCGGCGCGGCTTCGCGGATCGCGGCGAGAAACTTCTGGGGGAACTCCGCGCCTTGGGTCGGACGCAGTTCATCGAGGGAGCCTTGGGCGAACAGGTCGTCGTGCTGCTGGAGCCGAACCTCACCCCAAAACTCCCGCTGGCGCGCACCCTCACGTTTGGCCACGGCTGGCACAGCGCGCGGGCCGGCGAGCCGCGTTGGGCCTACGGTCCGGGCGCGTTTTCTTACCACAATCCCACTGCGCTGCCCCGTCAGGCCACCGTGCGTCTCACCGTCAGTGCAGCGGACACCCGCAAGGTGGCCATGGTGTTCAACGCGGGCGAAAAAACAACGGTGCTGATCGGGGAGGCGAGCCAAGAAATCAGTGTGCAGGTCACGCTGCGCCCGGGCTTCAACCGCTTCGATTTACAACCCGTGGAGCCCGCCCAGCGCCTCACGCAGGAGCGTGACCAGCTCAAAAGTTTCGCCGTCCACGCGACCGCGGTGGACTTCGACGAGCGGGTGGCGATGAACGACCGCTGACGAAGGTCGTCGCGCCCTGACCGTCGGGCGCCTGCGAGTGCCCTCAGACTCGTGGGAGCGTCAGCCGAAACGTGCTTCCACCCCCCCGTGCCGGCGCATACTCCATGGTGCCACCGAGCAGTCGCAGGTAAGCTTTCGTCAGCGCCAGTCCGAGCCCGAAGCCACCCCGCTCTCGATCGCGTCCGCTATCCGGTCGGAAAAATCGCGCCGTGAGCCGTGTGCGATGCTCGGCACAGATACCCGGCCCCTCGTCGGTAACGTCGATGACCCAGTGGTCACCGGCCTCCCGCACCTTGATCTGAATCGTCGTGCCCGCGGGGCTGAATTTGATTGCGTTGTCGACGAGGTTTTGGACCGCCTGCCGCAGGAGCACCGCATCGGTCTGCGCCGTGCACTCCGGCGTTTCCAGCAGGAAGCGTTGGCTCTTGTTCTCCGCCAAAATGCCCAACTCGCCTACGCACCGGCGCACCAACTCGTCGAGCCGCACCGGCAGGTGCTCCACCGTCGGTGCGTCGCCCTCCGTGCTCGCGAGCTCCAGCAGACGTTGGGTGAGCAACTGCAGCCGGTGCGCCTCCTCCAGCATCGAACCGATGATCTCGCGGTATTCCTCCACCGTCCGGCTCCGGCGCAGGCCGACTTCGCCCACGTTGCGCAGCGTCGTCAGAGGCGTGCGCAACTCGTGGGACGCATCCGCCACAAATCGGTCCAGCGCCACGAAGGATTCCTCCAACCGGTCGAGCGTCACGTTAAACACCTCAGCGAGCTGCCCGAGTTCGTCATGTGGATTCACCACCGGCAGCCGTCGGCCGAGATCTTCCGCCGTGATCCGCTTCGCCTCCGCTACCATGAGATCGAGTGGCTTCAACCAACGACGCGTGAGCGCGTAGCCGCCCAACACCAGCAACGCGACCACCACCGGCAACGCCCCCGCGATGATCAGGCGAAGCGCCCCCAGGCCATCGGCCATCGGCCGGTGCACTGTCATCACGCGGATCATCCACGTTTCACTCCGGGCCGGCACCGCGTAGGGCACCGAGAGCACGCGCAGCCGCAGGTCCCGCGCGACGTTAAAGATGGAAATGCGATCCCGTCCCGGCTCGGGCGCCACCGGCATCGACTCCACCCGGCTCTCGGTGAACGGCCAAAACCGTCGCACGAGTTCCCCTTGCTCATTCCATAATTCAAACCACGGGTTCTCCGAATTCCAGCGGGCTTGCGTGGTCACTTCGGTCCGGTCCCAGAGCACCACCCCCTCCGCCGTGATGGCGAGGCGCTGCCGGATCTCCGCAAGGTCCTGCCGCAACTCGGAGTCGAGCGGACGCGCCATCGTCTCCGCGACATAGGAATACAGCGTCGCCGAAAAAACCGCTAACAGCAGGGTGCCACCCGCGCCATACCACGCTGCGAGCCGAAAGCGGAGCGTCCGCTGGCGCCACCAAGCTTTCACGCGGGCTCCTTGCCCAACCGGTAACCGAGCCCGCGCACTGTGTGGATGAGCTTCTCGGTGCCATCGCCGTCCACTTTTTTGCGCAGCCGCATGAGTTGTACGTCGATCACATTGTCGAGCGACGTGAACCGGTGCGTCTGCTTCCAGACGTCGCGCTCCAGCATCTCGCGCGTGACGATCTGCCCTTGGGCGCGCAGCAGATATTCCAATACGTCGACCTCGCGCGGTGTCAGGGGGATTTCACCGCCTGCGCGCACGGCCACGCGCGCCCGCGTATCCAGCTGGAGATCGCCGCAGCGCAGCACCGTGCCCGTGCCGAGCACCGGCCGCCGCAAGAGCGCCCGACACCGCGCCAACAGCTCCACGAAGGCGAAGGGTTTGGCCAGGTAATCGTCGGCGCCGGCTTCGAGGCCGAGTACCCGGTCGTCGAGCGCGGTCCGTGCCGTGAGCATCAACACCGGTGTTTCGACGCCCCGAGCGCGTGTGCGCTGGAGTACGTCGAGTCCATCTCCGCCGGGCAACATCCGGTCGAGCACGACCAGATCGAAGCCTTCGCGCTCCAAATATTCGGCGGCCTCACCCGCCGTCGCCGCCGTCGCGACGGACCAAGCCTCCAGCCTCAATCCTTCGGCCACCGATTCGCGGGTTTTTTGTTCGTCCTCGACCACGAGCACGCGCGGCGGAAAAGGGGAGAGAGTGGCGAGGGGGCTCAAGGGAAAAATCTGGCGGGGGAAAACCGGCTCGGAAAAAATTCGCGCGATCGCCGATCCGGCGCAAGACGTCTCTGCGGTGGCGTGTGTCATCGGTGCCGCTCTTGGGATGTCCATCTCCGCCAGGGTCACGCGTCCGACGGACCGGCGATATTCCTGTCGCCGTGCTCGGGCGGCTGGACAGCAGGCCCACCCCGTGAACCGTCCACCCGCCGATCCGTCTCCGGCCGCGTTTCGTTGCAGATCACTGTCGCCCCGCGCTTGCCTCTCTCTAACGATCGGCGTGCCCCGATGAATTCTGCCACCCTGCCATTCCACGCCGCGCTGCTCATCGCGATCAGTGCCGCTCTCACTTTCGTGCCCGACCGCACCGCGTTCGCACTCCCCGCCGACATCGCGCCGTATTTTCAACCGCCCGCGACCACTCTCGAAAAATCCGACCCGCGCCGCTCTCCGCTCGTCCGCCCCGACGGCCAGCGGATCACGACCGCCGCCGACTGGTCCCTCGAACGCGCCGCGATCCGCGCCCGCTGGTTCGCCCTCCTCGGCCCGTGGCCGGAACTCCTGGCCGCGCCGAAACTCGAAATCATCCGCACCGAGTCGCGTGAGAATTTTGAACAACGCGTCATCCGGATCGAACTCGCTCCCGGCTATCTGCAAGAGGCGATTCTCCTCGTCCCGTCCGGTCGCGGCCCGTTCCCTGCCGTCGTCGTCCCCTTTTACGAACCGCACACCAGCGCCGGCCTCGCCACCACTCCCGCCGGCAAGGCGACCCTCCCGCTCCGCGACTTTGGTTATCAACTCGCCAAACGCGGATTCGTGGCGCTCTGCCTCGGCACCCCAGGAGGCGACGCCTATCAACCCGGGCAAGCCGGCGCGCAGTGTCAGCCGCTCTCATTTCTCGCCTACGTCGCCGCCAACGCCCATACCGCCCTCACTCGCCTGCCCGAGGTTGATGCCACGCGCATCGGTCTCGTCGGCCATTCCTACGGCGGCAAGTGGGCGTTGTTTGCCGGAGGCTTTTACGACAAATTCGCCTGCGCCGTCTGGTCCGATCCCGGCATCGTCTTTGACGAAGCGCGTACGAGTATCAACTATCAGGAGCCGTGGTATCTCGGCCTCGACCCCACCACGACACGCCCGCGTGGCCTCGTTTCCGCGACCGCTCCACGCACCGGTGCCTACGCGAAACTCATCGCGCAGGGCCACGATCTCCACGAACTCCACGCCCTCATGGCACCGCGTCCTTTCCTCGTCAGCGGCGGCGCCGAAGACACGGCCGCGCGTTGGCCCGTGCTCGCTCACGCCGTGGCTGTGAATCAACTCCTTGGTTACGCCGACCGCGTCGCGATGACCAATCGCCCCAAGCACGATCCGACCGAGGAATCCAACGCCGTCATTTATCGCTTTCTCGAACACTTCCTCGCTCCGAAGTAGGCGGGTTTTCTGACCCTGCCAATCGCGCCGCCGCGCCCGTCCCGTCGGCGCTCCCCGCCACACCAGCGCTGCCGGCCAGCGTGCGGAATATATACACCGGAGCCGGCTCCTGTGCCGACGTTTGGCTCGCGTAGATCACAAGAAATATTCCCGCCGCGGCGAGCTTGAGGTTCATCACCACAAAGTGTCGCGGCTCACAGGTGCTTCGAGCACAATATCATTTAAGGGTTGAGAATAAATCTGTGCCAGATCGCGAAAATGACCTTGGGTTCGGAGTTCCGTCTTTAGGCGGTTCCGACTCTGCGCCTGCCCGCCTGAAGGCGGAACTCCGAGCCCGATGCATTGCGGAAACGAGGCCCAGTATTAATCACACCCTCTTTTGAGTGAACTCGGCCACCGGCCCTGCGCGTTCGTGCTTCGGAGGTAAAAGTCCAATCTCCGTGTCATTCTTCCTTTGGCCTCGCTCGCACTGGTTCTCTGTTTTTTCTTCGTTCACGATGCCTCGCCACCGTTTCTTCGCCTCTCCCTGAGCCGAGCCCTGCTCGCTGCCTCCATCGGCCTCGGTTTTTTTCTAGCCGCAACGGTGCCTTCGCTCGTCGCCTAATCCACCACTGGCAGCATTACCGGCCGGATCTTTAATCCCGCGACCGGTGAATACGTGCGCAACGCCGAAATCCGCGTGCAAGGCACGGAGCAGGTCGCATACTCTGAGGACGGTGGCGTCTACCAACTCTCCAACGTGCCCGTCGGCCCCGCCACGTTGCAGGTCACCTTTTCGGGCTACCAGCTGACGACGGCGACGGTGGTCGTGTCCGCGGGCACCGCTGCGACCCGCGATTTCGAAATTGTCAGCGCGCAGGCTCGCAGATCCGTCGGCAAAGATGAACCGCTCAAGCTCCAAGCCTTCGTCGTTTCCCACGAGCGCGAGGGCAACGCCAAGGCCATTATGGAACAGCGCCGCAACATGAACATTTCCACCTCCGTTGCTGCCGACACCTTCGGCGATGTCACCGAGGGCAACGTCGGCGAATTCCTGAAATTTCTCCCCGGGGTCGAAGTCGAATACGTCGATGGCATTAGCCGCGGCCCGCGCGTCGGCGTCTTGACCAGCAATACGTCGGCGTCACCATGGACGGTGCGGCGGTCGCAGCGCTGATGCTTTCGTCGCCTGCGGCAGCACGCTCAACGGCGCCGCCGGCAGCCAGTCGCGCTCGGTCGGCTTCGAGCAGATGTCCATCAACTCCATCGAATCCATCGAGGTCAGCCGCACGCTCAGCCCCGACATGGACGCCAATTCTCCCGCCGGCTCCATCAACATGCGCACCCGCCGCGCGTTCGACCGCAAGGGCCGCCGCGTCGACTGGCAGTTCAGCGCCGGCTTCAACACGCCCGACGCCGCCAACTTTGGTCAGACCCATGGCTGGGACGACAACCTCCGCCGCCAATGGCGTCCCAACTACCAACTCGATTACTCCGACTTATTTCTAAACCAGCGGCTCGGCGTCCGACTCAGCGTGAGCAACAGCAGCATCCGCTCCGAGCAACAGTACGTCACGCACACCTACAACGATACTACCGTCGCCCCCGCCGCCAACGGCACCGGCGGCGACCTCCACCCCATGGTGCTCACCGGCATGGTGTTCACCGACGGCCCGCGTCTCTCCAGCCGCGCGAATATTACTGCGACGACTGACTTCAAGGCCACCCACCGCCTCGTGCTGTCGCTCACCGCGATGTTCAACGCTTTTGAAAATAACGCACACACCAAGGCGCCCTCACTTTCAATGCCGCCGCCAACGGCGTCGTTGCCGCGACCGGCCGGCAAAACGTGCTCGGCGACGGTATGACGGACATCCGTACGAGCGCCCTCGCCGCCAATACCTCGCGTACGATGACCTACGGCGGCGGTACCGCGATCAGGCTCACCAAGTCGTTCACATTCACCCCGAAATTCGAATACAAACTCGGCGGCCTCACGGTTGACGGCACGGCCAATTTCTCACGTTCGAAAAACGACCACGAGACGTCTACCCGCAGCTCGATCCGCACCGAAACGCTCAACGCCCTCACTGCCGATTTCCGCGCCACGCGTCCCAACGCCGATTCCGCTGAGTGGACGATTGTCCAAACGGGCGGTGCCGATTGGTCTAACCTTGCTAACCACACGAACCCGCGCTCCAACGAGGAGGGGCGTTTCGCCTTCACCGAAATCTACACCGGCGAGGCCAACGCGAAATACGTCTTCCCGTGGCGCTTCCCGACGTTCCGTAAGTTCGGCGGCAAGTGGTCCGAGGAAAACCGCAAGACCGAGAACACCACGCCCTACCTCGTCTACAGCTACATCGTTCCGGGCGGAAACATCCTCAACGCCAACGGCACGATCACTACGACCGGCACCTTCGCCGCCTTCCCCTCGCCGCGGCCCTTCAACACCCACATGGGCGACATCCGCGCCCTCACCATTGCCAATCTCCCCACGCTCACCAACCGCAGCGCCGTCTCGCTTCTTTACCGCGAGCACCCGGAATATTTCGTGAATGTTGCGACCGCCGAAAACTACTACACCGCTTACGTCGCCAACCACCGCGATTTCCGCCAACATGGGACCGCCGGTTTCGGTATGGCCAACACCCGCCTCGGCAAACTCCAACTCCAGGGCGGTTTGCGCTGGGAACTCACCGAGTCCGAGTCGCGGGAGTTTGATCCGCTCACCGCGGCGCAGGTGGCATTGAAATATCCCATCTCCGCCACGACTCGCCGGGCGACGACCGTCGAGGGCATGCACGACCAGTTTTTCTCCCAGCCGCGCACCTCGCACGAAGGCGATTATGCTAATTTTTTCCCCAGCGCCTCGCTCAAATATTCCATTCGCCCAAACCTTCAGGCGCAGGTCGGCTTCAGCTATGCGATCTCGCGTCCACCGGTCGATGCGCTCGCGGGCGTGTGGTCCATCAACGACCAGGCGCTCCTCGTTACCGCGCCGAACCCGAATCTGAAACCGGAAAAATCCGAAAATTACGTCGCCCGCCTCGCCTACTACTTCGAGCCCGTCGGGAGCTTTACCTTTCTCGTCCAGCAAACGGAAATTTCCGATCAACGCGTGACCGTGCGCGGCAAAGCGGCGGACTTCGGTTTTGAAAACGATCCTGATTACGCGACCTACGAGTTCCAATCGCTGACCAACAACAACACCCTTTATCGTTATCGCAGCCTGGAGCTCGCATATAACCAAAACCTCTCGTTTCTCCCCAGCTTCCTCCGCACGACAAACGTGAACGTCAGCTACACTCGCAACTACGCCAACCAGTATTTCCCCGGCGTGACCCCGCACAAAGTTTCCGGTGCGATGGATTGGAGCATCCGCGGACTCAGTCTCCGCGCCGGCGCCGTGTGGCAGGACGACACGCCGTTCACGACGGTGTTCGGCCGTTACCAGCGCCACAATCTCAAGCTCGATCTTAGTGGTGGCTACAAACTCTCGGCGCGCACGAGCCTCTTCTTCCAAGGCCGCAATCTCATCAACGATCCCCATCTCCTCTACGAAGGTGATCCGACCCGCAATATCCCCGCCGCGCTTTATCGCTACGGCAACTACGGCGTCAGCTGGAGCCTCGGCGTCCGTGGAAATTTTTGATGTTTCGAATCGGCGGTGCTGGTTAATCGCTCTCCGGAGGCAGCTTTTCCGAACGGTGATAGGCATAGGCGCAGGCCAGCGAGAGGGCGGTCAGCACGTGCCACAGCGCGTGACCTTGGAGCCAGGCGTCGGGTCCGCTGAATTTTCTGGCGACATCGAGTTGCCGGCAGATGACGGCTGCAACCAGGGCCAGTGTCGAGTAGAGCAGCCAACAAAAATGAAGCGTGCGGCGCGCGAACAAGGCATCCACGAGTCCGGCGCACGCGGTGGTGACGATGAGTGTGGCGAGCACCGTGCCAGAGGCCATCGACCACTTGAAGTGATAGAGGAGGTAGCTCGTGATGACGACGAGGCCCCCGAGGATCGGCCCTACGGGGAGCGTGCGCGGAGTGGGCCCGCGTTCGCATCGGCGCAGCCACCGCCCCAAACTTATGGCGATGCCTACGAGCAGCGGCGGATACATGGACGCGACGTCGAGTTGTTGGCCCCATCGCGTGAGGGAGGCGTGGTAAAAACCGCTGCCGAATCCGAGTAAGCAACACGCGGCACCGAAGAGGAGACTCATGGCCGGGGTGGCGATCACATAGCCGGCACGTGGGTCGCCGCGGTGTCGCCTGTCGTGGTAGCCGAGTGCGAGGGCGTAAAGCCCGACGACGACGAATGCCAGATTCGACCACGTGTTGGCGCGGGTGCGAACCACGTGATCGAAATAAATTCGTTCCGCGTAGGACGGCTGCCGGAGTCCGCGACTTTCGACCCAACCGCTCCACACGGATTTACCTTCGAAGGTGGAGGTCAGAGCGAGCAACAGCAGGGTGAGCACCACCAGCCCGCCCCACGCGAAGCCATGGACCCGCAGCGGGAGGCCGAGATAAAGCTGGGGCGCGTGGGGGCTCGCGGGTGAAAATTCGGATGCGGGGGATTGGGGGGCGGGCGGCATGGGGTAAATCGGCGACAGCGGCGTGGAGTGGCGTGGAGCGGCTCTCCGAGGAAAGCGGAATTGTTGGCGATGACGAGCGACCAGCGAGCATCGCCGCCGTTTTGGATCCAAGCAGAACTCCGCCTGATCGCAAAAAAGATTTTGGATTCGGCGCTCCACCGTTAGCCGGCGGCGAGGATTTTGGCCTGTTGCTCGATACCGGAGAAAATTTTGTCGCTGACGTGGGCGGGGAATTTTTTTGGCAGAAGATTGCCAACGGAAGAAACCGCGGCCGGTACGAGTGACAGAATTTCATGGATCAGCGTGTCGGCCTTACCGAGGCCGGCTTGTTTGGCGACGGCGGACCAATGGTGCGGGCGGATGTCTTTGAGTTTCCAGTGGGCGTTGGTGGCGCGCACGGCCATGGCGAGGGTGGCTTTTTGCCAGGGAACTTGATGCGCCTTCGGGCCCATCACGGGCCAAACGGAGAGCACGTCGTAGAATGGCGTCATCCGAAACGCTCCGCCGGTTTCGTGAAACAGGGAGAAATTTTTCGCGTGGCCATCAGTCGCGGCGAGGAGCCAGAACACGATCTGGGACTTGACGAAATCGCGGCGGTTGCGCGCCGCCTCGGCGCTGAAGGCCAGCACGTGGAGGATAGCGTCCATGCCCGGTCCACCTTGATTTTCGTATTTCTTCCAACCAGCGATGCCGAGAGCTTGGCAGAAATCCTCCTGCGGCCGGCGCGCGATCCATTTTGTGCCCTGCCAGACACGGTCGAAACGTTCCACGACGAGCACGCGGTGTTTTCCGAAGTGGGCAATTTCGGCGTGGGCGGTTTCGAGTCCGAAGGCGGCCAGTAATTTCAGGCTCAGCCACTCGTCTTCTACCGAATCGCTCAGATCGACCTGAAGATTACCGACTATGCCGAGCGGGAGTTTGAAGATGTGGGTGGTCGGCGTGGCGCCGAGCGGACGGCACCAGCGATCTTTGTAGCGGAGCAGGGCGGTCTTCTCCTGAGCGCCGGCGAGGGAAATGCGGAAGTCCTCGTCGTCGGCTTGGCCCAACCCGCGCCCGTCGGAGAGCGCGGCGCTGATCGCTTGCTCAACTTCGGCGTCGTCCAGCGGCTCTGCTTCGATTTTTTCCACGGCTGCTGGTTCCTCGCCTGCGGGCCGCAGTTGCACGGCGCCGATGCAGTCGCGGCCGATGGCGGTGAGGAGATCGAAGGGCTCGCGGGAGGCGGTCCCGAAGCGGCTCTGGAGGCGTTTGCGGATGGTTTCGCTGTCCGGCAGGAGATTATCGAAGTAGCTCTCGACGAAGGCGCCCTTGCGTGCAGTGTTGCCGGGTTGGAAGTCGAGCGATAGGGACAATCGTCGCCGATCAGGGGCGGCGGCCCAGACGGGATCATACTGAAAACTCGAAGTGCCGGGTGAGTGCGTCCAGACGCCCACGTGCCGACCGTTCATCCAGACATGGAGAGAGGCAGGCATGGGCTACCAAGTAGACTTAGACTTGGGTTGCTTGCCGTCGGTCTGACCGTCGTCGATGACGAGCCGTCCGCCGAGCAGGGCGACGAGCTTGGCGACCTGAGCAACGCTCGTGCTGCCGGGCGCGGCTTCGATGCGGGCGATGCGCTTCTGATTCACGCCCATCATTTCACCGACCTGCGCTTGGCTCAGGCCCTGGGCGGCGCGCAAGGCCTTGAGCACGGCCTGGGCTTGGGCCGGCGTATCGAGGGGATAATTCATGGCAGGTTGTTTACTACTCAAAGATAGTAATGTCAATTTACTATTTTTGAGTAGTAAAGTAGCTTTACTATTAATCGGTAGTAAAGCCGGTGGGGAAGTGATAGCCTTACCATGCCGTCGGGAAGAGGAGGGGTGAGGTCGTTTGAAGGCAGCTATCAGTCGTCGCAAGTTTCGCTCACGCCTCAGCTCGTGGTCCGCAGTCTCGAAGCCTCGGTCGTGAAAAACTCCCTTGTCGGGCGGCGGCGGACGCGTATCGGTCGAGGAGTCGCACCGGCGGGTGCGGGCAGTTTTTATCGGGAAAACCCAAGGTCGCAAAGATTCTCTAAGTCGAGGGAATCGAGGCGACCGGAGCAGGAGGTTTTTCGGGGGTCGCGGTGCCTTCGCATGGGGAGCAATCGGTGCAGAAGGCGCGCGCAGCGGGTCGCAAAAAAAAGGCCGCCCGGTGAGGGGCGGCCGGAGAGAACATTAGGAGAACGAGAACGATTTCGTTACCGATACTCTTCGCCGGTGAGGGCGTTGATGATTTTGAAGTTTTCGACGTGGTAGTTGAGGTCGGCGCGGAAGGCTAATTTCACGTTGAAGAGCTTTTCCATGCGCACGAGCAGGTCAGCGTCTTCACTGCGGAGACGTTCGAGGATGCTCGGGTGCACGAGGACGCGGAGGGAGTATTCCTTGCCGTCGTTGCGCAACTGGAGGCGGCGGACGACGGAGCTGAGTTTGCGTTGGAGTTCCACCGAGACGGTCGTCGCACTTTTTACGATACCGCGACCGCGGCAATAGGGGCAATCCGTGTAGAGATTGGCCGAGAGCGACTCGCTCTGGCGCTGGCGGGTCATCTGCATGATGCCGAGCGAGGAGATCGGGAGAATGTGGTTCTTCGCTTTGTCGGTGGACATCAGCTCGATCATCTTCTCGTAAACCGCGTTGCGGTGGCGGCGCTCCTTCATGTCGATGAAGTCCATGATGATCAGGCCGCCCAAATTGCGAAGGCGGATCTGGCGCGCGATCTCGGCGGCGGCCTCAAGATTCACGGCGTAGATGACGTTCTTCTCGTCGCCGCCGCGGTTCTTGTGGGAGCCGGTGTTCACGTCGACGGCGATCAGGGCCTCCGTTTCGTCGATGATGATTTCGCCGCCGGAAGGGAGCGGAACCTTGCGCTGGCCGGTCTGCTCGATCTGGCGCTCGATGTTGAAGCGCTCGAAGATGGGGATGCTGTCCTTGTAAAGCGCGATCTTGCTGGCGCTGCGTTTCGAAATTTGGGCGACGAGCTTTTGGGTGTGCGCGTGGTCGTCCTTGCTGTCGATGAGGACGCGGTCCACCTCTTCGGTGAGGAAGTCGCGGACGGTGCGTTCGACGAGGTCGGGTTCCTGATAGAGACACGCGGGAGCGCGGTCGTTCTTCATCTTCTTCTGGATGTCTTCCCACGTTTTGAGGAGAAGATGGAGATCGCGGACGAAGTAACGGGCTTTTTTGCCTTCACCGGCGGTGCGGACGATGACGCCGACACCCTCGGGAATGGTGAGCTCGTTGATGAGGGTTTTGAGGCGTTTGCGCTCGGTCATGTCCTCGATTTTGCGGGAGATGCCGCAGCCGTCGGAGAACGGTGTGAGGATGAGGTAACGGCCGGGGATGGAGAGGTTGGTCGTGGTGCGCGGGCCCTTGGTGCCGATGGGGCCCTTGGTGACCTGGATCACGATCTCGCTGCCCGGAGGATACATCGAAGGGATGTCCTTGACGGTCGGCTCGGCGGGGCGGGGCGGGGCGTTTTTCTTTTTGTTCACGCGCACGACTTCCACAGAGGAGTCGGTGGCGGCGGGGAGCATGTCCCAGTAGTGGAGAAACGCGTTTTTGGAGTAGCCGATGTCGACGAACGCGGCCTTGAGACCGGGATCGAGATTTTTGACGCGGCCCTTGTAGATGCCGCCGACCATGCGGCTATCGGACTCGCGTTCGATTTCAAACTTCTCGAGGCGGCCGTCGACGAGGAGGGCGACGCGCTTTTCGAGCGGTTCGGAATTGATGATCAGCTCTCGATAGGAGCCCTTCTCTTTCTGGAAGACCGCGAGGATTTTTTGGAGGAGCGGGCGTTGTTTGGAACGTTCCTGGGCGTCGGCTTTGAGTTCGGCGGTGTCGACGGGTCCGGCTTCAGACTGGGCGGGGGGATTGACGAGTTCCTCGTCGTATTTGGCGGCGACGTCGGGAGGGACGCCGGTGGATTGCGATTGATCGCTCATGGTGCGTGTCGTGTGGGTTATGCACGGCGGAACTCGGTGCGGTAGTTGCGGCGCAGGAAATTCCGGCAGAGCGGTCGTTGGTGCGAAGAAGGGGCTTCATGCGAAGTCCTTCCGAAAGCGCCAGACGCTCTGGACCAGTCCTTGCAGCAAACAGCAACTAAGCACAAAAGAGCCACCGTAGCTGATGAAGGGAAGCGGTATGCCCGTGATGGGCACGAGGCCGATGGTCATGGCGATGTTCACAAACACGTGCACGGCGAACAACACAGTGACGCCGATGGCGAGCAGAGTGCCGAAGCGGTCCCTTGCGGAACCGGCGATGCGAATGCCGTTGAACAGAACCAGACCGAACAGACCGAGAACCGTGAGGCTTCCCAGAAATCCTTTTTCCTCGGCGATGACCGAGAAGATAAAATCGTTATGCGCGACCGTGCGGGGCAGGTAGCCGAGCTGGGCCTGCGTGCCCTCGGTCCAGCCCTTGCCGGTCAGACCGCCGGAGCCGACTGAGATAAGGGACTGGCTTTGGTTCCAGCCGGCGCCTTTGGCGCCGACCTTGGCGGGCCAGACGAAACCGACGATCCGGTTGCGTTGGTAATCTCGAAACGGGAGCCAAGAGCCAGATACGTTTTGCTCCGAATGCTTCCATGGATAATCGTGAGACTCGATGTAGCTCTTGTAGTTATAGATATCCCAAGTCACCAAGCCGAGGAGGAGGGCGAACACGCCTAGCGCTCCCGCGAAGAAACGCGCGGAGAGTCGGGAAACGTAGAGCATAGAAAAAACCATCGGAGGCAAAACAATCGCCGATTTGAGATCGGGTTGTTTTAGGATAAGGATCATGGGTGCGCCGACCGCAAGGGCCAATTTTCCCAAGGTGCCCAAGGATTGGGTTACGGTGCCGATTTTGGAGCGGATCAGGAGGCTCGCCGTGATGAGCAGCACGGCAATTTTGGCGGTTTCCGATGGTTGGAACGAGAAATACCCGAGATCGATCCAACGATGGGCGCCCCACTTGAGGTTTTGGCCGTTGTTGAGGAACAGCACCAGCACGAGGGGCAGGAGGCAGGCGACATAGAACCAGTGCGCGACACTGAGCCAAAAGCGGTAGTCGATCAGGGAGACCGCCAAATAGACGCCAGCGCCGAGACAGAGAAAGATGAGCTGTTTGATCCAGTCTTCGCCCTGAGCGGAAAGTTGGGCGGAGTAGATGAACGCGAGTCCGAAAAGTCCCAGCCCCCCCAAGGCCAGCGGGGTGAGGAGATCCCACTGGGTGCGGGTCGTCGGTTTGAAGACGTTGAGGTATTCGGTGGGCGAGGCGAGATTCACGAGAATGGGAGATTTCACTGCTCAGGGGGCTCGTCTGCAAGGTCGCATCATTTCGAGCGCGCGAAACGCGAGCGTTTTTTCTGCCGCCTGAGCGGCAAACCCCCGGTCCGGCGGCCTAAAGCCCAAGGTCAGCCCCGTTGGATTTCTCCGGTAGGCGTGAGAGAAAATCGCCGGACAGCCCGCGCACTTGGACGGCGCGCTCACCCGGACGGTGCGCTCACGCGAGCGGCACGACGAGGTGGTCGAGTGAATGGCGGTCGCCCGTCTTAGTGTTTTTTTGCGTCGGCGTGGACGCCGCTCATCATGATGCGGTCGGTCCAGGCGAGCACTACGGCGGAGACAAGGAAGATGACGTGGATGCAGACCTGCCAGGCGATGGCATCATTGATGATTTTGAAGTCGGCTCCGCGCACTTCGATGAAGGTCTTGAGGAGGTGGATCGACGAAATGCTGATGAGGGCGGTGCCCAGTTTGATCTTGAGGACGCCGGCGTTTACGTGGCTGAGCCACTCGGGTTTGTCGGCCTTGCCGCTGAGATCGAGGCGGGAG
>SXGR01287457.1_pt1 | contig 66498 bp, 59 predicted proteins | sample 3174711 | NCBI WGS metagenome assembly SXGR01 (sample SAMN11356860, study PRJNA531348) | freshwater metagenome | isolation source: freshwater sample F1-60 | place: China: Fuxian Lake, Yuxi | collected 2017-12-25 | reverse complement strand
CATGGTCTTTGGCTTCTTTACGGTTATAGCAGTAGGGCAGATCTTGCTGGTAATGGTCGGCCAGAGCTATAGCCGTAGTTGCGGCGAGCGGAATACCTTTGTAGGCGGGGCCAAATACTATATCAAAGTCGATATTAGCGGCTTTAATTGCAGCGGCGTAAAAACGCCCAAGCTCAGCTAAAGCGCTACCGGTTTGAAAACGACCAGCATTGAAAAAGTAGGGACTGGTACGGCCAGATTTCAGCGTAAATTCACCAAAACAGAGCGCTTGGTGTTTAATTGCCAGCTGAATGAAGTCGTGCTGGTATTTTTGCATGCAGAATTCCTATTTATGAACTAAGTTTTAAGAAGCTAAGAATAAGATTTTATGGGCATGAGCATTGAACTCAATTGTCTTTTGGTTATCTAGTCGTTTTCCTACGCGCAATCACCCATAATCCCGTAAAAATTGTAACAATTCGAAACATAGGTAACACATTGTGATAAACCTTGGGTATCATACACAGTCCGTAATCAAGGGGCTAACATGAGAGTTATAAGTCTTAGCGTCGATGGGATAGTTCAGTCGGCGCAGCGCGGTCTTTATGGCTGGCTGGCAAATCAGGATGCAGATTTAATCTGTTTGCAAGACCTTCGCGTACGTGAGCGCGATATGGAAAAGCCCGAGTTTCAACTCGATGGCTATTTTGCCTATTTCTTTGATTCTGGTACCAAAAACTACAATGGCATTGCTATTTATACTCGCGTGCAACCCAAGGCGTTAATTTATGGCTTGGGTTTTTCATCTGGCGTGGATATGGAAGGCCGCTATCTGCAAATCGATTACGAACAATTGAGTGTGGGCTCTCTGTTGGCACCTAGCGCTACATCAGAGCTTGAATCGCAAGAAGTGAAAATCAAGTTCTTTGATGATTTCCAAGCACACCTCGACAAAATTACCCGCAAACGTCGCGAATATATTTTCTGTGGCAATTGGGCCATGGCGCACACCCCACGCGATGTTAGCAACTCCGCTGAAAACCAACACAATTCCGGTTTCTTGCCCCACGAGCGCCAATGGTTGAGTCAACTTTACAATCAATTGGGTTATGTGGATGCTTTTCGCCGCGTTAACAAAGACAGCGATGAATACAGCTGGTGGCCTAAGGGTTTAAAAGGCGACGGCGATGGTTGGCGTACCGATTTCCAAGTAGTCTCCAATAGTCTTGGGGCAAAAGTAGAATACGCTGCAATTTACAAAACCCAGCAGTTCTCCAGCCATATGCCTGTGATTATTGATTACGATATCGAATTGCAACCCTAAGCAATTAAATGACTCCGCAGAAACTCGCTCCCTAAACAGAGCGAGTTTTTTTGGGTAAATAAAAATCCCGCGCTTTTTAAACAAAAGCGCGGGATTTTTTTCATAGCTTTAATTAGTCGCTAATGCTTCTTGCTGCAAACGATGCAAATCCGCAATCCCCTGCTTGGCAAGTTTTAGCATTGCCCCAAACTCTTCTTCGGTAAAAGGCTCAGCCTCAGCTGTACCCTGAATCTCAATAATGCCACCGTCATCGCCCATCACCACATTCATATCGGTATCGGCGGATGAATCTTCCGGGTAATCCAAATCCAACACTGGCACGCCTTGATAAATCCCCACAGACACAGAGGCAATCGCGCGCTTGAGCGGCTCGCCGGTAACTTTATCGGCTGCTTTTAAATGGGCAATTGCATCTGCTAAAGCCACCCATGCGCCAGTAATAGAAGCTGTACGAGTGCCGCCATCTGCCTGAATAACGTCACAATCTACATGTATGGTATTTTCGCCTAGCGCATCCAAATCGACCGCAGCACGCAGCGAGCGACCAATTAAACGCTGAATTTCTACGGTGCGGCCCTGTTGTTTACCGCGTGCTGCTTCGCGATCCATACGGGTGCCTGTAGAGCGTGGCAACATGCCGTATTCAGCCGTGAGCCAACCTTGCCCCTTGCCGCGTAAAAAGCTGGGAACGCTGTTCACTACACTGGCGGTACAAATGACTTTGGTATCGCCAAACTCCACTAAAACTGAGCCTTCGGCATGTTTAGTGTAGTGACGGGTGATGCGAATATCGCGGAGTTGATTGGGGTTGCGACCACTGGGGCGTTGCATAGATAAATCCTTACTGCGTGAAATGGACTGTCGGGAAGGTGTGATACCATCCGCCTATAATAATTGGACTTAAAAAAACAGCCGAACTCTTTAAAAAAGCCGTCGAACTCTACCAGTTCTATCGGCTATAAGTCATCAACCCATTAAGCCTTGGCCATAAGCCAAGGGCAAAGTAAGGAGATTTTATGCCACGCAGTATGACCGGTTTCGCGCGCCGTGAAGCGAAACTCTCCTGGGGCACCGCCGTTTGGGAGATTCGCAGCGTAAATCATCGCTATTTAGAGCCAAGCTTTCGCCTGCCGGAAGATTTCCGTGAAATTGAACCCCATTTGCGCGAAGCTATGCGCAAAGCCTTACAGCGCGGCAAAGTCGAAGCCAGCTTGAGCGTTCAATGGGAACAAGAAGGCGAAGCTGAATTGGGCATCAATGTCAGCCGCGTTACTCAGCTCACAAAAGCTGCGCAGCACATTAATCACCTCCTTGGCGCCGCCGCTGCGCCGATCAATGCTTTAGATATCCTCAAGTACCCAGGTGTGCTTCAAAAACAAGAAGTTGACCGCGAGGCTATGCAGGCAACTGTTTTAAAGTTATTTGATTCCGCTTTAGACGGATTAATCGAACACCGCACCCGCGAAGGCAATGAGCTCGAACAACTTATTTTGCAAAGACTGGATGCCGTTTCCGCACAAGTTCTCGCCGTGCGCGCACGCCTGCCAGACATTTTGGCGGCTCAACGCGAAAAACTCCAAACCAAACTTACCGCACTACAAATTGATTTAGACCCCGAGCGCCTTGAGCAAGAGATCGTTATGCTCGCTCAAAAAGCGGATGTAGACGAAGAATTGGATCGCCTCGACACTCACGTTATTGAAGTAAAACGCAGCCTGAAGCAAACTGACTCACTCGGTCGTCGTTTAGATTTTTTGATGCAAGAGTTGAATCGCGAAGCCAATACCCTCTCTTCCAAAAGTATTGTCAGCGATACTACGCAAGCCGCAGTGGAGCTGAAGGTGCTGATTGAGCAGATGCGGGAGCAGGTGCAGAATATCGAATAGGCTTTCATGGGATTTTATTTTGCAATATTTCACAATGAATTCAATGCGCTATAAATTTTCTTTCTATCGTAAAAGCTCAGAAAATTGCAGGCAGTTGCACAAAAGTGGTGGCAGGAATGGTGGCCGATTTTTTAGTTTCGAATCTGCCACCACTTTTCCTTGAAAGCCACAACTGACACGTATTTATAATAACTATGAATACATGGAAAAGCGCTAGGCCGGCTTACGTAGATTACGGGTTTTAACTTATCCCCCATCACGATGAAGGTTGATGCTAAGCCTCAGCTTGCTTTCGTCGCTGGGTTTCAAGGTCATATTGCCGAAAAGTGTTTAAACCATAAGTTGAAAGGAGCAGAAGGGCTCATTGACAATACTATAAAGATTCAACCTGCTTCAAAAAGTTTGCACGGTCTGCAGTGGTGGTTATATGTAGCGATAATAGGTGAAAGAGCTCCCTCTTGTTTTGAGTTTGCTTGAGGGTTTTTTTAGTAAGGATTTTAGCGATTGGACCAATATAGTTGGTTAAAATGCTTTCTGTTTTCTCTAGAACTTCAGAGTCAGGCGTTAGCATGGCACTAGAAATGCTTGTGTGTGAATCTAAGCTTTTGGTGCGGGAAAGTAAGGTTTGAGTTTCTGGTGTTAAAATTCCGGTAATACTTGTGGAGGTGGCTGCCCCTTTCGTAATTGCGCTATCGGCAAATGATTTGTTAAGTGCCCGCAGGCTATCTAAAAAATCACTTCTTCCTTTTTCAGTTGGAATGTGTGGCGTGAGCGCATTGCAAACTTCATTTAAGTTATTTGCATTCGCCATAGCGTTTTTCAATAACACTCGAGCCATTGGGCCTACATGTTTCGCCAGTATTGTTTGTAATTGAGGCTGTATGTCAATTTTCCATGGAGTAACAGTATTGATTGATGCTGAGTTTATTGAACCTTGGGAGTAAGTAGGGATGGGATGTTTACCTGCAATAATTCGAGATTCGGTTAAGGTACGTTGGTACGATAAAATGGTGCGATCATCGTTGACCTCAGGGCTTTCGCCTAAACGTAGCTTGCTTGTACGGTAGGCAGCTTCTAACGCATTTAAAAAATCTTGGGCTGATGCATAGCGTTCATGAGGTGACTTTGCTAATGCTTTTTGAATCACGTCATTAAATTCATACGCAACATCATTATTAACATCTGAAGGGTTGCGCGCAGGTTCATTAAGAATTTGATGCATAACAATAGCGGCTGAACCATCAAAGGGTTCGCGGCCTGTTAAGAGCCTATATAAAATAACGCCCGCCGCAAATACATCCGTTCGCCCATCAACTATCTCACCACGAAATTGCTCAGGCGACATATAGCGAGGCGTACCTATGACTGAACCGAATTGGGTGAGTGTTGAAGACTCAATTCGTGCAATACCAAAATCTGTAATTTTAACTTGTGCATCATGGGTGATAATTAAGTTTGCCGGTTTAATATCCCTATGCACTACGCCTTGTTTATGGGCATAGTCCAAGGCGTGTAAAAGCTGGCTCATAAACGAAAGAGTGACATCAATATCGGTAGGCTTTTCTTGTACTAATACGGATGACAATGGTGTGCCTTTTACATATTCCATGACTAAATAGGCAATTTTTTCGGCTTCACCAAAATCGAAAATGGCAACTATATTGGGATGACTTAAGCGCCCTGAAGCTTGTGCTTCATTTTTAAAGCGCGCCAATAAATCGTTAGCTTCTTGAGTGTCGCGAAATAATTCGGTTCTAACAGTTTTTAAGGCAACAACGCGCTCGATGTTCACATCAAACGCCTTGTAAACCACGCCCATAGCGCCCGTTCCCAGCTCGCTATCTATTCTATATTTGCCAATCTTTTCTAGCATAAGGTGCTCAGTTACTCTTCAAGCATTTTTAATGCGCTTGCCAAGCTGGTGCGCATACGGCCAAATGACTGAGATAATGCAGATATTTCATCATTACCTTTTTCATCAAATTCATCTGCGTCAAATTTACCCATGCTGACTTGATCGGCAAGCGTTGCTAATTTTTTGATGCGACGAGTAACAAAGATATGAACCATTATGTTCAACGAAATAAACAGAAACAAAAATACGCCCAGTAATGCCAGCATAAAAGTATGCAGTATTTTGTTGGCGCGCTCTAGTGGAACACTCATGGGAATTGAAATCACCTGGGCACCAATTATCTCATTCAGCTGCCATCCAAATCCGTTATTTGAGCCATAGGCGTCTATCAAGGTTTTGGGGGCTGCATCTGCAGTACTGTGACAAATTAAACAAGCGGGGTCTTTAATTTGCAATGGTCTTGCGAGATACAGTGAACGGCCCGTTGGTGTATCGCGCTCTCCAAAATATTCTTTAAGCTCAGTATCGCTGCGTAGCTTATGAATAATATCTGCCTCCCAATCTGAAGCTCTATCACGTAGATTTGTTGGGTTCAGTGTTGCTTCTTTATAGGCAAAACCTGGAAACTCTTTCATCACCAAATTGAAATTCTCAACAGCCGCGTAAGAGGGTACTGATTGCGGGTGAAATTGGTATTTCAGTTGCGTTTGCAAGAGCGGCACAATTTGTTTGGATGTGTAAGTTCGTGCTGCTTTGGCGGATTCCATCAGTAAGCGTGCATTCTGAAGCGTTTCTTCGCGGGCATTTTCTCTGAGTAGATTATTTGCAATCATTCCTGCTGCAATAAAACCTACCGCGAAAATGGTTATGAACACTATGTTAAATTTAGCGACGATTGATATTTTCATGTTGCTCTCTGGGTGGAGGAGTTGTTTATTTTTGCTACTTATTAATAATTCGATTTTGCAGAATTTGTAGCTTCAGATTTTGGTTTCGGTGGTGGCGGAGGGTGCAATATGTTTTTCCAATCAGGCGTTTGGCCTAATTGCGCATCCAGTTGCTTACGGAAATTAGCATCTTTCAAACGTGGTTTAAAGCGATTCACAAAGCTACTTCTGGGCGCGATATTACTTTTTAGCCAAGCTTCAATATCTTGATACTCCACTTCGCGGATAAATTCAGCTTCAACCTTTGTATTCTTTAGCCGATTGGCGGTTGACGTAATTTGATCTCGAAAAATCATTGGCATCTCGGCAATAAACTCTTTTGGTGGTCGTGGTAGAACTTTTATATCCTGCCCCGCTAATCGTGTAGCATACTGCTCACGGCTAACTTTTGTCTCAGCGCCAGCTTTGCCGCGTTCACCTAATGCTGTAGTGGTTTGCGCGCTATCTTCCGCAAACATATCGGTTTTATTCTCGGACACATGAACTATGCTTGCCCCATTTTCAAACAAGACTCCAAATAAGGGCGAGGTGATTTTTACACATCCATTTTCTCCCGATTTCTTATTGGAAGCTTTAACCCACCCTTGTAACAAAATAATTTCAGCGCAGCCGGGCTCAGCAAGTTTTAAAAGATACATTTTTGTTTCAGGTGCTAATGATAAGATCAAATCAGTAGCTTCGATTTGCACACTGGACATTTTCGTTTCAATAATGTCGTCTTTCTTTAAGTCTACGCCAAGCACACCTTTAAAAAGAGTCGTACCGCGAATAATTTGAATAGGACTGTCACTCAAGGTAATAACCACTTGTTCCGCAGCTTGAGATGGCATGCAAAATAGCAACAATAAGCTGGTCGCGATAGATAATGATATATTCAAACCTTTTGAACTAATCATTTTATGTGCTCTTATCAATGTTTGCTTATAGGGTGTTGTCACAGATTAGATCCAAACAAAGTGATTATGGTATATATCTATTAAATCCGAATTGAATAGGTCGCATTCAATTCGGATTTTATCAGACTTAGGTCTGATTAGGCGTTAAACGGATTCAATTCACCGTGTAACTAAACACCCCTTCATCATTAACCTCAATCCTAATCGCGCTAATCGATTCGCCATTCGCGAGCTTTTGCAAGCATTCACTCGCCAATTCCGGCAAAATTGTGCGCGATATAATATTTTCAATGTTGCGCGCGCCGGTATCCACTTCTTGGCTGCGGGCCACTATGTGAACGGGTACATCTTCATCGTACGAGAATTCTGCGCCGTAATGAGCGCGCACGCGTTTGGCAATGCGCTTCATATTAATGCCGCAAATCGTCATTAATTGTTCATCGCCTAATGGGTAGTAAGTTACCAACGACGAGCGACCAAGAAAGGCAGGTTTAAAGTGTTTGAGTAATTCTGGGCGAATACTATCCAGCAATACATCCGGCTCGGGGCGTGTTTCTTCTTGATCGATAATCGCGCGAATGGCGCCTTCACCGGCATTGGTGGTCATGATGATAAGCGTGTTTTTGAAATCAATATCGCGGCCTTCGCCATCTTTGATGGTGCCTTTATCGAACAGGTTGTAAAAAATATCTTGCACGCCGTGGTGCGCTTTTTCCATTTCATCGAGCAAAATAACAGAGTAGGGTTTGCGGCGTGCAGCTTCAGTTAAAACACCGCCTTCACCGAAACCCACATAACCAGGTGGCGAACCAAGCAGCATCGACACTTTATGTTCTTCTTTAAATTCAGACATATTGATAACGGTGAGATTTTGTTCTCCGCCATAGAGCATATCCGCCAAGGCTAATGCGGTTTCGGTTTTACCGACCCCGCTGGTGCCAATCATCATAAAGACGCCAATAGGTTTACGAGGGTCACTCAAGCCCGCACGCGATGTGCGTATGACTTGCGCAATAGCTTCCAGTGCGTGGTCTTGGCCGATAACTCTGTCTCTTAAACGCTCACCAAGATTTAATACATTTTCAATTTCATTGCTGACCATTTTGCCCACTGGAATGCCCGTCCAATTGGCAACCACTGCTGCCACTTCACTGGCATTCACATGGGGCGACATAAGGCCGTTTTCACCTTGTACGGCGAGTAAGGCGGCTTCTTTTTCGCGGAGTTGTGCGCGCAGGGCAGCTTTGGCTTCATCTGAAAGTTGCTCAGCAGGCGTGTTGGGGTCTTGATGAAATTCAGTTTCAAGTTGATCGCGTATAAGGGTAATTTCGCTGATGATTGTTTTTTCTTGTTCCCATTGCGCTTCAAGTGAGGTTTGTTGCGCTTCTGTTTGATCTCTTTCGGCAATCAATGCGGCAATTTGTTCATCTAGATTGCCAGCAGAAGCATTTTCTCGTTGAAGGCGAGCAATATTCGTGTGTAATTGTTGCACTCTACGTTTGGTGTCATCGATTTCTGCCGGAGTTGCCGAGTGACTTAGCGCTACGCGAGCGCAGGCGGTGTCGAGCAAGCTTACGGATTTATCGGGCAGCTGACGGCTGGGAATATAGCGATGGGATAATTGCACCGATGCAATAATGGCATCATCACCAATTCGAACTTTATGATGCTTTTGCAAGGCACCAGCTAAACCGCGCATCATATCGATTGCATTGGCTTCGTCTGGCTCTTCGACTTTTACAACTTGAAAGCGACGCGTGAGTGCGGGGTCGCGTTCAAAATATTTTTTATACTCAGCCCAAGTAGTCGCGGCAATGGTGCGTAACTCGCCGCGCGCTAGAGCAGGTTTAAGTAAATTGGCTGCATCGCCTTGGCCTTCTTTGCCACCGGCACCGATGAGTGTATGAGCTTCATCGATAAACAAAATAATGGGTTGTGGCGATGCTTTCACTTCATCAATCACTTGGCGCAATCGATTTTCGAATTCGCCTTTTACTGAAGCGCCTGCTTGCAGTAACCCTAAATCTAAAGTGCGCAGGGATACACCTTTTAATGGTGTGGGCACATCATCCTCAGCAATACGCAAAGCAAGCCCTTCCACCACAGCAGTTTTACCAACACCAGCCTCGCCTGTGAGTATGGGATTGTTTTGGCGACGACGAGTCAAAATATCGATGCATTGGCGAATCTCTGCGTCGCGCCCCAATACAGGGTCAATTTTTCCTTCGCGTGCACGCTCGGTGAGATTGACGGTGTATTTATCAAGGCTAGGCGTTAAGCCTGCGCGAACTTGTCCAGTGCCTGATGCGCCAGTTGCAGGCTCACTACCGCGTAAGCTAGACGCCGTTTCAGCGGTGCGGCCAACAACAGCACTTACGGCTTCGCGGACAGCCTCTGCGGGGAGATCGCGTATTGCGGGAATCGAATCCATTAATTGGCGGCGAATGGCGTCGTCTAATAATGCCGCTGCAAATAAATGCGCGGAAGAAGCTTGTTGAAGGTTGTGTTCAATAGAGGCAAATAACCAACCATTTTTAGCAGCATCAACCAATTGTGCGGAAAGTGCTGGCGCGCGCGTATTGCCGTTTTTAAAACGCTCAATAGCACTTTGCAATTGGGCGATAACACGACCAGTATCTACATTAAAGCGGCGTAATAATTCTGATAAATCGCAATCTTGCGTTTCTAGAATTTTAATTAGCCAGTGCTCTAGCTCAACATTGTAGTGGCTTCGCCCCATGGCAAGACCTGCCGCGCCTTCTAAGGTGGTTTTTAGAAAAGGGCTAAGTCGTTCAACTAATGCTTTCAAATTTACATTTACCATGTTGCTCTCCTTTTAGGCTGATAATAATTACGTGTTATTCGGATTTTGAGCGTCTGATCATTGCGTGGCTGCCCGATTAAGGTATTCCACCCAAGAATAGGTTTCAACTGATTCCTCCCGCCTAGCCGTGAGGGAGGTAAAGTTGTGGCAGGGATTCTTATTTCAATATCAAACGCAAACTCTACACCAACATACAATTGAGTTAATAATTGCAAGCTTTGTAATAGGCTTCCACTAGGTATGAGTGACGCAAACTCTTTTTCAGTAGGTGAAGTCACGAGCACTCTAAAAAAAGGTTGAGCCAGCCAAGTTTTTGAACCCAAAATGCAGGTGCTACCCAATTTGTTGTTGGCTTGAGCGCTAGTCCCGCTGATTTGGCTGAGTACCTCTTTATCTAAATCTACCCAGCGTGCAACAAGTTCCTCGGTCTGAATGTTCATTAAAAAATGCTGGCTGAGTAAGGTGCTTAAACCCCGCGCGCTACGTACTTGTCTTGCAAGTAGTCCTGTGTAGCTAAGGAGCGCATTCGCGGAGAGACCAGTTAAATTAATTTGCTCAGAATCGGCAAGACCACTGATTGCAGAGAGCAGGGCGGTATAGTTATCTGACTCAGTCCTTGTTTCGTTCTCATATTTTTCTTTTTGAATATGAAAACGATATTTTTTCCATGCTTTGTAAAGTAGCGATAAAGCGCGATGGTTAAAAATATTAAAAAAATCTTTTAACGCTGACTTCTGAAAGCGCGCATTCGCATTTGATAATTCAGAATAAACATAAGGTAGTGCGCCCACACTTCCCGTTAGACCCCAGCGTGAATGAGAGATTGAAACTACAGAATTGATTTCACTGGTTCCCGTATTGGGTTCACGCGTTATTGATTCAATATCCTTAGCTGGAAACGCGAGCTTTGATGAGCTTGAAAGCCGAATGGGCTCATCCCGTAATGGACTGTATTCACCAATAGTAATATTGGTAGTTTGATTGTCGAGATTCCGAACCAATCCAAACCAATTCCTTACGAGAGAAGGGATTTTCATAGTAGAGGTTTGCTCCCTACACGCGGGGGCCAAGCTTTAAATATTTGATCTTTACCCTTCAAGCGAACTATCACTTTTATAAAGGAGTTTAGGCTGACATATTGAGTAAAAAATTGCTCCATTATAATTGCATAAAATAGTACGCTTTGCCCTGCTAGCAGTGTCTCATCAAACCACAGTGATATTTCAATTCCTCGGCAAAGGCAAGGCCGTCCTCCGCTCATTATCGATGAGGTGGTAACGGCGCAGCGCATGTTATCTATCGCATTAATCATTGCTCGCGTTGCTGCTGAATCTTGAAAATCATAAAGGCGAAGCATTTCTCGCAAAGCAACAACAGGCTCGGGGTGAGCGGTTAAACTTAAAAAATTAAGATTTAAATGGGAGATTAATCGCCACTTTATACCATTGCCTAAATCAGGGCGTACAACAGAGCTTGGCGGCATTAGCGAGGTAATTTTCTTAATGTTGGAGTTGCTAGCCTGTGTTGAAAATAGAGGTTGCCCGCCGCCATAGGGAAGTTTTGATGGCAAATTGCGATTGCTGGAAAGTACGCTTGCCTGAATGATTATCCCCTCTTCGCTATAGGTCTTGTGTTCACGATTGGTTACACTGATTAGAGTTTCATGCCCAATATCACTGAGATTTTTTCCGCCATAACGTATGCGTTTAGATGCTTGCCAATAATTTGAAGTGCCTTTGTCACTATGATCTAAACCAAAAAAAGGTTTTATTACTGTCGATTCGCCAGTGCTTTCATTTATTTCTTTAAGTGTTTGAATTGAGTAAATTTCAAAGGAGTCGATATTGCGGGACTCTACAACAAGCGGGTATTCAATATCTGTTTCCGTAAGCGCAAAGGGTTCTGTCTTGGCAGAGAATAAATTGATAGCGGGAGTTGCTGTGAATGAAAAAGAGAGCTTGTTGATATTGCGTTCAAGATCCCTATCGCTTGAAGATAAATAGAAATATAAAATTAAATCTCCAGTTTTTGCTCGGGTGGCATCTGCTAGACCGCTTATTTCAAGAAAAAGAAATTTGTTCGGATAGTGAAAAAATTCTGTGAGCAACCTATATGCAGGTTGCGCCACATTGTCTGTGGGTAGAGCATATTCGTCCTTTCCAAAGCCGATCGGTTTAATAACGCTAGCGTCAAGATAAATCGGCGAAGGGTCTAGTTCACTATTGGCAACAACTATTTTCAAGCAAGAGTTTGTTAACATGTCATAAATTGGCCAGGCATGTTGCGGGCTTGGCTTAATATGTAGGCGAAGAGAATTTATTCCTGCTGCGCCTAAAGTGAAATCATCAGTAGAATTGCGTAAATGAATGGCCAAGAGCGAATCAGCTCCGCGAATATGTTCGGAGCCTGGAGCCGTGAATGGGCGCGAAACTAGTTTTGCTTGCTGTAATATATACGGTGTTAGCAACACAGGGTAAATCGTTGAAAACCGACATGCAATTCCATCGACTCGCTCTGTTTCAAGTAATGTTTGATTGGGTATTAGTTGTGCTTGATCCAACCCGTCAGCAGCCTCAATTTCTACGATAGTCATTGACGGTAGGGGTGCTAAATAATGAGGTTGCAAATTTTCTAAAAGAGAATTGGTTAATTCGGGGAAGTCGTTATCCAGCCTGCTCTGTATGCGTGCGTTCAAGAAGGCAACGCTCTCAATAAGCCGGGATACATGCGGGTCTTCAATAATGTCGGAGCCCATGCGTAAATTCGATGCTATTTTGGGGTGCGACGATGCAAATTCCGCTCCTGCATTTCTAAGCCAAGCTAGTTCTCGTTCGTAATAATAGAGTAAATCATCACTCATGATTTTTTCTCGCTGACGCTAACCATTTTTGTGATCGGCTCAAATTGTGAATCAAAAACAACTGCTTCAGGTGAAGGATCTGCATATAAAATTGCATCAACCTTGAATCGCAGTTTTCCGTCGTGTTGGTTATCGGGATAAGTATGAACGCGGACACTTTTAAACCGAGGCTCATAATAACGAATAATGTTTTCTAGTTTCTTCGCAAAACTTTCTTTTGATTTGCTGTCATTAAAATTAATTGACGATAAATCGGGTATGCCATAATTAATAATAGAGTTTTGAGTTTCCACCAAGATATCTGGGCTCGATAAGAACCGTTGGCGGCAATTAAGCAGTGCCTCCAGATCTCTGCGCACGGATTCTCTAAGATCGTACATGGAGAAAGATAATGCTTTATCTTCATCTTCCAGTAATCTATCAAGAATAGAAGGCCTTATTTCGTAGTCGATTTGTATAATCCTCAGGCGGCTTTGCTTTGGTTGACAATCTCTGTTGTGAGCCGAATTTCAGACACTGCGCCATCTAATTGATAATGGGGAGTTAAATGAATAACGCATTTGTAGTGTCCTGGCTTTAAACGATCTTCATTTACAGAAACATTCACCGATTGAAGTGGATAGCGTGCTTGCGTGCTCCAATCAAGATCGCCACTGTTGATGGAGTATTTTAGTAGCCAGCTTTCCAGAAATCGTTCGCATTCAGGAGCACTCATAAAACTACCAATTTTATCGCGCATGATTATTTTTATGTAATGTGCAAACCGGCTAGCACATAAAATATTAGGCAGTTGCGCAGAAATTCTTGCATTATTTCCTGCTTTTTGGTCTGTGTAATTCGGCGGCTGATGGCACGTGGGTAGTGAGAAAAATGCCGCGTAAGGTGTATTCCATAAATGACATAAACTGATGATCCCGCGTTCAGAAAATTCTTTTTCAAGTGCCTCGGTAATAATTAGATCAGTTGATGGTAATGCTGAAAGCCAAGCGCTAGTTGATTCTTCTTGAATGGTTGAAAGTTGAGTGACGATTCCCCCTGCAATAGTGTCTCTTGGTGCGCCTCTAATGTGGGCAAACCAACCCACCTGTGCAAACTCACGAATCAATACTGCACCAAGCGCAAATGCAGCGTTGGCCCATAAAAAATCGGCTTCAGAATAGCATTGCTCTTTGTAGAACAGCTTCCCTGAAGTATTAAAGCTGCCCCATGGTTGTCGAATGAGTATTTTCGGTAGGGCAAAAGACATAAATCGTGAGTCTTCTAGTTGCCTAAAATTTTTCCAATAGATGTATTCGGGCGAGCTGAATAGGTTTTGATAATTTATGCCGGAGTGCAACTCGCTAAAATTCTTTACCCCAAAGAATGCTGGCGACAGTGATGTGCATACCGGTGAAAATGCAGCGCCTGCAATTTGCGATAGTTTTTTTAATGTATCCAAATGATCTGCACGTTGATGTGAAAACGAGAAGTTGGCAATTACAAACCCAAAAGGAAACCCACCTGCCAGATCATATTCTTCGGTATAAATTAGTTCGAATAAGCGTGTTTGATCAAACTCTAAGGCGCGGCCTAGGTCTTTTTCAATTTCGCGCCATTCGATATCTAACAAGCGAACTTTAACGTTTGTTTGTGTGCCAGCTTCGCTTACGAGTAAATGGAGCCCGCGCCAAGCTGCTTCAAGTTCTTGTAACGCAGGGTGATGTAGGATCGCATCAAGTTGCGCGCTGATCAGTCGATCAATCTGTACAATTAATCGCGCAATAACGCTTTCTAGAGAGTTTGTGCATATCATGGCGGTAAAATTATAGTATGGGTTTGTTCGCAATAAAAAGAGGAAGGCTCGCCTTCCTCTCCAAGTACCGATTAGCCTGCTTTGGGTATGCTGGCTACCATACGTAGTGATGCAGTGAGCTCTTCCATTTGCAACCAAGGGCGCAAATAGGCTACAGCATTGTAGGAGCCAGGTGCTCCCGGTATTTCTTGAACTTCAACTGAGGCTTCTGCAAGCGGGTAGCGAGCTTTGGTATCTGCCCCAGCCTCAGGATTACTGTTACAGTAATTTGAAATCCATTGATTAAGCCAAGACTCTGCATCCTTCGCTTCCATAAATGAACCCACTTTATCGCGTGCCATTACTTTTAAGTAATGCGCTATGCGAGAGGTGGCCATAATGTAGGGTAATCGAGCAGAAATAGCCGCATTTGCTGTTGCATTGGGGTTATCGTATTTCTTGGGCTTTTGCGTGGTTTGTGCGCCGAAGAAAACCGCGTAATCGGTATTTTTATAGTGGCAAAGTGGCAAGAAACCTAAATCGGAAAGTTCTTTTTCGCGCCTATCGGCAATGCCAATTTCGGTTGGGCATTTTTGATCGATATCACCGTCTTCACTGGTAAACGTGTAGCTCGGTAGATTTTCAATTTTGCCGCCGCCTTCTGTTCCGCGGATGGACGTGCACCAACCATACTCTGCAAAGGCTTTAGTTAAATTTGCGCCCATAGTGTATGACGCATTCATCCAGCAAAATTGATCGTGATCTGCTGCTTTTTTATCCCCACCAAATTCTTCGTAGTTAAATGCTTCAATAGGGTTTGTCGATGCACCATAAGGTAAGCGAGCGAGAACACGTGGCATTACCAGGGAAACAAAGCGCGCATCATCTGAATCTCTAAAACTGCGCCATTTAGTGTATTCAGAGGATTCAAATATTTTTGCCAAGTCGCGTGGTTTACTCAATTCAGTATGACTGCTCAATCCAAACATGCCTGCACCAGCGGCGGCTATGAATGGGCAAAATCCTGCAGCAGCGATATGAGAAATCCCTGCGAGAGTATCAATATCAGAGGGGGTGTTATTAAATTCATAGTCGCCAATAAGACTACCGTACGGCTCACCGCCAGCAGTGCCAAATTGCTCCTCGTAGATACACTTAAAGAGTTGGCTTTGGTCAAACTCAGTTGCGCTTGCCAAATCTTTTGTGATTTCATTCTTGCCTACATTGAGCATTCGAATTTTTAAAGTAGAGCTTGTTTCCGTATTAAAAACTAAATGCTTAAGCCCGCGCCAAGAGCCTTCAAGCTTCTGCAGTTTTTCATTGTGCATAATTTCTGCAAGTTGTGCAGAAATTGCTTCATCAATGCTGGCGATAGCTTTGTTAATAGTGACGTTGAGATTTTTATCCCACACCACTGTGCCTTGCATTGCTTGCGTCGCTAATGTTTTGAGGAGATCTTCAACTTCATTGCGATCGGATTGTGTGGTTGCACCAATAGCTTGATCTAGGAAGCTAAAACCATTATCTGCTTCTGCAGCTTCTTTACCCAGTGGTTGTAATTCATTTTGCGACATAATTATTCATCCTTTTTGCCGAGGCCAAGTTCTTGAGATAGCTTGCTAACTTCATCGGAGCTTTGGAGGATTTGCTCCAGCAGGCCTTCAAGTTCTTCAGATCGATCGGCTTTGCTCATGAGGTCGCGCAATTTATTGCGCGCATCAAGTAATTTTCGCAGAGGTTCTACTTGATTGGCGATACTCTCGGGGGAGAAATCATCTATGCTATTAAATTGAAGGTTGACACTTACCTCTCCACCTTCAGCGGATAATTTGTTGTCAACACGGAAGTTGAGCTTCGGAGCTATTTTATTCATTGATGTGTCAAAATTATCGCGGTCAATATTGACAAACTTTCTCTCTTTCAAGGATTTTTTGCTTTCTATATTGTCACCGGAATAATCGCCCATCACACCAACGACAAACGGCAGCTCAACTTTCTGTTGGGCGCCATTGGTCTCAACGTCATAAGAAATATGGACGCGTGGTTTACGGACTCTTTTTAGTTTGTCATGAACATTATCAGCCATAGGGCCTCCCACTTGATAAAGGGTTGTAGATAAAAAAGTTATGGAGCGTTGGGTTGGAGTTTAAAGAAATTTATGTGTTAGTCATCATTATGGTTTTCATTTAGCGATACTCCCGTCATTAATTCAAATACACTTCTTGAGTCGTCGCTTGGTATTAGTTCTTGCATTAACTTATCAAACGGCATCCGTGCCCACCGCACGGTTTTTTCAATTGCAAAGGGAATGGGTGAGTGAGGTTCTGTTGCCTTGAAAAACGCAGCGATTGCTGCAAGTTGCTTTATAGCATCATCGCGATTCATCGGCTCATCTGTTTGTCCCGATGATTTTTTAGAAGGCGCTGTGCTGCTGGCTGCCAAGGCAGAGCCAGTGTTTTCGTCAGTGCTTATCGTTTCAGTTTCGGTAATTTTGGCTGCTGAGCTAAGGTGATCACTACCTAGATGCCGGTATGTAGAAAGCAGGGTTTCTAGATTCTCTCGAATTTGTCCAAAGGAAGGAGCCTCGTCTTTACACAAGTTGTTCAAAAGGTCGTTCAAGCGCGTAAGTGCGTTAAGCGCGCTTTTCAGATCCTCGCAGTTTCGAACGTAAAAATCAGGATCGGTTTGATTTGTTGCCTCTTGAATATCATTAAGTGTGTAACCAAGCTCGCGTGCTCGTTCGTGACGGCGAGTTTCATTTTCTATATTCGAGCACTCCAACGCTCGTCGATATTCCCACAGAGCAAAATCACGATCTCCGCGTCCTTCGGTAAGAAGGAAAAAACTGAGGGGAGCAACTAATGTGCCTGGAGAACTATTAGAGCCATTGAGGCATTTAATACCGCTAAGCCTCTTGTCGTAAGGGGTCAAATCCTCGCGTAAAGGGAATAGGGTGTCCCAATATTGGGCCGATAAAGCTTCAATCAATACTACTCCATCACGTACCCCTGCGGCACCGTACAAGCGTGCAAGTGCTTCGGCTAGCCAAGCTGCAACAGTCAGATCCTTACTATGATTAGTCAGAATGTCATAGGCGAGGTCGATAACCTGCTTCCAGCATTGAGCTCCTGCACCAAGATAATCTTCCCCTTTATTAAGGGCGGAACGCTCTGCCGTGCGCGCGTCTTCGCGTATTCCTTTAATTTTTTGAAAGGGCGTGTCAAAAATATCTACTTGCAGGTCTTGGCCTGTAGGTGATTCCTCATTGATTGGGGCAATGAGCTTATTAAGATCGATAATAGTTGTGTGCGTCATGAGTGCTCGCATCCTTCACTAAGATTCTCAGTTGTGAAATATCCCAAATTCAATGTAACTTCCTATGCTAATAAGTCGGCTTGCAAGATAACATGGTCAGCTGGATACTACTGCCTATTTTGAACATATGAAAATGTAAAAATATAGGAGTAAGATGTAAGACTATGCCTGATCATTAATCTATGCAAGCATCAGGCAGTCCAACTCTATAATTTAAATTTAACGCTGGTTACCAGATACTATGCTGAGATTCACAATAATCCAGTGTGATCCTGAGAATGCACAGATGGGACAAAGCGTTGTTATAGGTCCGTCTGGAGGCACTGTTGGGCGCGCACCAACAAGCACGTGGGTTTTGTTGGATGCTGAAAAATTGCTCTCAAGGACTCACTTAAAGGTTTCCGTTGCTGCCGGTCAGTACTTCGTTGAAGATACCAGTGCTAATGGTGTTTTTTTGAATGACGCTCAATTCCCATTGGGCCAAGGTGTGCATGCCCCCATCAAATCAGGGGATGTTATCCGTATGGGTAACTATCATATTTCGATAAGTGCTGCTGCTTCTCCATCAATAGAATCTAAACCTATGGCGGCTCAAGATCTCGGCTGCGTGGATTTTCTAAAGCACCCCACCGCCGCTCCAAGCACCCAGGAACCGGTAGATTTTATTGATGAATTGCTCAGTGGCAATTCCCTCAAGCCTCAAGCTGAGCCGAGCAGGAGTTTGCCTGAGCCTGTGCTGGGTGGCGGAGAAATATCTTCAAACACTATAGATCCTTTAGCTTTTTTCGATTCGTCGTCTGGCTTTTCAAATAACTTGAGTGCGCGGAATTCACTATCAGGTTTTGCAAGCTCTACCTCACAACCATCATCGTCATCCGCTATCCCATCTTCATCTGCGCTACAAGAATCCATTGCGTTTCCATCTGGAAATCTTATTCCTGATGATTGGGATATTCTTGCCCCATCGGTGCCACAAGAAAAAGTTGAGGTTCCGCAGAGCGTGGCACCGCGCGCTTCTGAACATCCCAAGGTTGCCGCTAAGCCACAGCCACAAGTAGTTCGTCATGATGATAGCGTAATCATTGATGAGCTTAGAAACATATTGGGTAAAACATTTGGGCGCGACGTACAGCAACTTGAAACTCCAGCGCTGTTGGATTTGGTTACCCAGATGACTGCTACCCTCGACACAGTTACATCAGGTGTCATGAAGGCCTGTCAGGCTCGCAATCAGGTAAAAAATGGTTTGCGAATGGGCGTTACTATTATTCAAGCGGCTGATAATAATCCGTTGAAAATGTGCCCTAATGTAGAGGATGCGCTAGATCGTTTATTTATGCGTCCTAAGTCAGGTTATTTGGCATCTAAGTCTGCCTATGAAGATGCTATGAACGATTTAATTGGTCACCAGTTAGCGTTAATTGGCGCCATAGAACCAGCATTTATGAGTAGCTTCGAGCTCTTGGCACCAGCTCGAATTGAAAGCTATGCAGAAGCCGAAGGGAAAAAACGTTCGGTGTTAAGCAGTATGAAATTACGCTTATGGGATTTTTATAAAGAGTCCTATGAAAAATTTCAGCAGCCGGGGCCTAAAAACGTTCTAACCCATTTTTGGGAAAATTTCGCCAAACATTATGAGTACTTAGATACTCGAAAGGAGAATCTGGATGAGTCAAAAAATACTGCGCAACATTAGTGTTGCGGCATTAATGCTATGTGTGTTGGCATCTTGCAGTAACGTAAAGAAAGTTGTGCTGGGTGAGAAAAAAACCGAATTAATCCTAACAATCAAAGCCGAAAGAGACGTTAATCCGGATGACAATGGCAGATCATCACTCGTCTATTTGAATCTTTACGAATTGCGCACAGGGAAAACATTCCCCACCGTATCTTATATTAATTTATTGCAAGGCGGCCCTGCGTCTTTGGGTGTGGATCTGGTTTCTAATGCGCGTCTTGATGCCATCCTTCCTGGCACTGAGCGCCAAGAAAAAATGGTATTGGACGCTACGACAAATCATCTTGGTGTTTCAGCTGAATTAGTTCAGTATGAAAATATCAATACCAAAGTGTTGATTGATATTGTGCCCAATAAAACGAACAACGTGGTATTAGTTGTCGGCAAATATGGTTTGAAGTATTCGCTTAAAGAATAGTGCCTAAGTTGCACGAATAAAAACATAATGTGTTAAGTGCTTTTTAAGGAATCTCGGATGTCATTCAATAAAGTTGCATGGTCTGAAGGCTTATTTCTCCAGCCGCAGCATTTCCAACAAGAACAGCGATACTTCGAATCCTGTTTATCAGAGCTGAGTGAGCTTCATACGGCTTATCATTGGGGGGTTGTTGAATTCCGATTGGATAACACCTTATCTCGGCAGGGGAAAATTGGCGTACAGCGCGCGCGCGCAGTCTTTCCCGATGGGACTCATGTCGATATACCAGGAAGACATGCTTCGCCGCCGTTGCTGGAACTGAGTGATAGCGTTAAAAATGAAATTTTGTATATCGGGATTCCGCTTAAGCGAATAGGCGTATCGGATATAGCCGCGCAAAACTCAACCACTATGTCGCGGTATTTATCTGTTGAAGAATCTGTGTTGGATTCTGTTACCCCACAAGGTACATCTGCAAATATTGAGCTCGCCGAACCTAATTTTAGGTTTCTACTGGAATCACAAGATAGATCAGGTTTTTCAACAATACCTATCGCACGAATTATAGAGGTTAGGGACGATCGCTCAATTATTTTGGATGATAATTTCATTCCCCCCTGTTTAGATATTACAGCGAGCGAAAGGTTAAAGAACTTCTTAACAGAATTGTCAGGGCTATTGCATCACCGTGCAGAGGCTTTAGCCGTACGCACATCGGATGGCAATAGAATGGGTACCGCAGAAGTTGCAGATTATTTGCTGCTAATGGTTATTAACCGCTATACACCACTGATCAATCATTACATTACCCAGCCATTATTTAGTGCGCTTGAGTTTTATAAAATTCTGATTCAGCTTGCGGGTGAGCTATCTACTTTTAGTAATAAATCTCGCCGCCCTGTGGCATTTTTACCCTTTAGTCAGAATGCTTTACAAGAATGTTTTTATCCCGTAATAAACAGTTTGCGGCAATCATTAAGCGCCGTGGTTGAGCAAACAGCGCTGGCAATACCTTTTGTATTGAGAAATTATGGTATTCGTGTGGCTGCGATAACTGACCGAGGCCTGATTGGTAAAGCATTTTTTGTGATGGCAGTAAAAGCTGATCGAGCGGGCGAAGAGATTCGTCAACTATTCCCTAATGTCTCCAAGCTTGGCCCCGTAGAAAATATTCGCGACATGATTAATTTGCAGTTGCCGGGCATAAAACTAAATCCGTTGCCGGTTGCTCCGCGACAAATCCCCTATCATTCAGGTTTTACCTATTTTGAAGTTGATCGTTCAAGTGATTACTGGAAAGCAATGCAAACATCCGGTGGATTTGCATTGCATGTGGGCGATGGTTTTCCGGGATTAGAAATTGAATTTTGGGCGATAAGGGAGTAATGACATGATTACTGACGATGATGATGCGAATAAAACAATTTATGTAAATAAAAATAATGCCGATGCAAATCGTACTGTTTTTATTCCTAACCCAGGGCGCAGGTTATCGCCAGAAAATTCTGGCGCTCCCTCCGCGAATTCATTTGCCCAACCGGCTATTACTCCCGTTGCTCCTGTTTCATTATCGGCAACCGCTAATCAAGCCAATATTATCTTGGCAAACTCTACCGCGTTAGTCGCAATCATTACGTCGGTGCGCACTGCAATAGATCCACCGCAACAACTTGCATTATTACAGCAAGAGCTTGCGGGAGAGATTCGCCAGTTTGATGTACGGCTACAACAAGCTGGGTTGCGCAACGAAGTTATGGTCATCGCACGCTATGCAATTTGTGCTGCATTAGATGAATCAATTTTGAGTACGCCTTGGGGCGTTTCGTCTGGGTGGGCGCAACGTTCTCTGTTGAGCATTTTTCATAATGAAACCAATGGTGGTGAGAAATTTTTTGTATTACTTGAACAATTAAGTCAACGACAAGCAGAGTATCGCGATGTTCTCGAGTTGTTTTATCTATTGATCGCCATAGGTTTTCAAGGACGTTATAAATTAGACCCGCGTGGAAAAGAAAAGCTCGAAAATTTACGTGAGCAACTATTTACCCAGCTCTATGGTCGTCAACATCAGGAGCGCGTGCTATCGCCTCACTGGAAAACAGCTTTTGCTCACGGACGTCATTTAATGCATTTTATTCCCTTGTGGGCGATAGCAGCTATAGCATTTACTTTGGCGTTGTTGATTTATTCTGGCTTACGATTCTGGCTGCATGAGTCGGGCGTGGAAACAATTAATCAACTAAACGGTATACACGCAACACAGACTGTTGAAAAAAATAAGGAATAAATCAATGAATGTATTGCGCTCTTCTGGGCTCTGGGTGTTACTGGGATTATTGTCACTTGGCATTTTACTTTGGTTGCTCGGTGGCATGATCACTGTTGGTCAACCACCGCAGCCACTTGGCGCTGGTTTACGTCTGATCATGATTGGCGTTTTGTATACGGGCGCAGGTTTAGTTGCGTTGCTTTTCTTAATTATGCACCGCAAAAAAAATACTGAATTATTGAATAGTATTGCGGATACAACGTCGTCAGATGCTAAAAGCCAGCAAACCCTAGAAGAAGAAAAACAACTCAAAGAGAAATTTTCAACCGCCGTTGCGCAACTTAAAGTAAAACGCTTTTCTGGGGCGGCAAACAGCTCGGTTTCGCTGTATCAATTGCCTTGGTATGTCATTATTGGTTCACCAGGCTCAGGTAAAACAACAGCCATTCGTCAATCTGGTTTGGAATTTCCGCTAGAGGCCATGACCGGTGGTGCAAGCTTGGGTGGTGTTGGTGGAACCAGAAATTGCGATTGGTGGATTACCAATGATGCTGTATTGCTTGATACGGCTGGGCGTTACACCACTCAAGATAGTCAACAAGCAACAGATGCGCGCGGCTGGCTTAACTTTCTTACTCTGCTAAAAAAATACCGTAAACGCCGCCCCATTAATGGTGCGCTGGTTGCGCTTGGTATGGATGAAATTTTGAGCATGAGTGCAGAGCAACGCTTGCGGCACTCACAAATTCTGCGCGCACGACTTGATGAACTAAGAAATCATCTTAAAGTCGATTTTCCAGTTTATCTGTTAATTACCAAAGCTGACCTTTTGGTTGGCTTTCGTGAATATTTTGATCAAATGTATCCTGAAGAGCAGGATCAGGTTTGGGGTGTAACCTTTCAGTCAATAGGCTTTGATGTGACGGCGGTTAAATCTGAGTTCAATCTGCTCTGCCAGAATCTGTTTACGCAGTTACCCGCGCGAATGAATGGCGAGCGAGATTTTTTACGTCGCCAAACCATGCTAAATTTTCCTTGGCAATTTGATAATTTACAACCGACCTTGCTGGATTTTTTGAGTCAAATTTTTGGGCAACAAGGTATGGCAGCCTCGCATCAGCTGCGCGGCATGTATTTCACCAGCGCGGTTCAGCAAGGTTCACCTATCGACAGAATGGTTGCGGGTGTTGCTGCAAAATTTGGGGTTCGTGGAAATTACAGTTCGCTGCAGAAAACATCCAGAAGTTTGTTTTTGAAAAAGATGTTTCGCGAAGTGATTTTTCAAGAATCTAATCTTGCGGGGACCAACCCTCAACAAGAGCGTAAAATACGTGTTATACGGTTTGCCGCATTTTGCGGTATTGCAGGCTTGGCAATGCTACTCGCATTAGGGTGGACAGGTGCTTTTGCTGCGCAGAAAAAATATTTAGGTGAAATAAATAATTCCGTGCAACATTATTTAGGTTTAAATACTAAGGAAGAAAGCTTCGAAGAATATCTTGCCAGCATTAAATTAGTAGAGGATGCGAGTAAGGTTTACTCTAATGAAGAGCATCCTTGGTTATCAAATGCTGGGATGTATGATTCCGGGGTAGATGAATCAGCAAAGTCTGCGTATCTCCGCGCTCTTGATCAGGGTTATGTAGCTTTTCTCGCCAATAATATTGTGATCTGGTTTGCTAACAATGATCAGCGTTCATTTGATGAAACCTTTAATGCACTTAAATTTTATCTCATGCTCGTTGAACCTCAGCATCGGGATATAGAGTTCATGTCTGCATGGTTGGCGGAAAATCCTGTCACCGGAACAGATGCCGAAGTGGGCGCAGAGCTGGCCAGACAATTAACGAATTTGTACGCACTAAAAAAAGATTTTTCATTGCAATCGCCAGATTTAAAAGCAATTAAAAATATCCAGGCAATGCTCAGTGCTATTGAGCCTGCAGAGCGAATTTACGCACAAATAAAAAATGACTTTTCCGAAAAGAAGATTGATTTTCGCCCGAAACTCGGCTTATTTTTTGACACCCTTTACTCTGCTAACCCAGCTAATGCCTTGGTTGTGCCATTTATTTTTACGCAAGAGGGTTACAAGGTAATTGATCTATCGCCAGGGTCTTCTTACATCGATCAATACTCCGCCGATATTTGGGTCTTAGGTCAGCCCGATAGCAAACTAGGCGATGCTGATCGCGATGCAATATCTGAATCACTCCAGCGCCAATACACCAGAGATTACATTGCAACTTGGCAGACGCTCATCAGCTCTATTAATTTACGCTCTATCGGCACAGAGACTGATTTGGTAAATGCATTGACTAAAGTTTCTGATCCAGTTGAATCGCCGTTGTTGGCAATTATTCGATTGATCGTAAACCAAACTGATCTAAAAGAAAAACCCAGTGCAGAAAAGAAAGTTATTAGTGGCGCATTAAAGAAATTAGGAAAAGAATCACAGGCGAACAAACTGCTGGCTGCGGTAGATACCCCTGCGAGCGAGCCGATTATTTTGGCGGTTAAGCGAAATTTCGCTGATATTCATCGCTTAGTGGTTGGCGCTCCTGCTGGAAAAGATTCGCAAATCATTGCTCAGTTAAGTGAACTTAAGCAGTCCATTAATGCGGCCTACTTATCGGAGGATGCAAGTAGCGCAGTAATGCAATTGGGCGCGAATACTATTCCAGCGAAAAAAACATTAATGCTAGCGGCTGAATTGCCTGCGCCTTTTAATGCTTGGGTAGCCGCTATGGCGCGACAAGCGTCAGGTCAGTTGTCTTCTGCTGCTAACGGAGCAGTGAATAATTTAGTCCGTCAAAGCTTAAGCGGGCAATGTCAAAAAATAACACGCGGTATGTTTCCCTTTGAACCGCAAAGTGCTCAAAGTGTGTCGTTCAATGAATTTGTTGATTATTTCAAGCCTAATGGAATTGAAGATGCATTTGTGCGCGCTAATCTAGAAAAACATCTCGATCGCGCTTTATGGAAAGCCAAAGTGGGCAGCGAAATTGCAATCTCCAGTGCAACACTTTCTATGTTGCAAACGGGTCAGCAAATTCGTGAAGCTTACTTTGGTACGGGCGCAGCCTTCCCCCAAATTGTGGTGCGAATTAAACCTGTGAGTATGGACCCCAATATAAAAGAGTTTGCGCTACAGGTGGGTGATAAACGCATCCTATATAGCCATGGCCCCAAGCTGCAATCTGACGTTGAATGGAACGGAAATATTGGTCAAGTTCAACTTGCATTCAAAGATTTGAATGATATGAATAGCGTGCAAAATTTTGAAGGGCCTTGGTCGCTACACCGAGCAATATCTTCAGGAAGTGTTACATCGGATGATTCAGGTAAATTGAATGTCACCTTCTCAAATGGCCCCAACAAAGTGACTTTCCAATTCGTCACTAATGCGCGTCAAAATCCATTTGATCCTCGGCTTCTTTCTTCTTATCGCTGTCGGGAGAGCTTGTGATTCAGTTAGGCTTTTATGGCAAGTTGCCATCCCATGGGGATTTTATTTGGAACTCAACTGACGCTGAGTTTGTAACACCATGGGATGAATTTTTGCAAAAAAGTCTGCTTAGGTTCCAAGAAAGGAATCCTGAGAATTGGTTGGATATTTATCTTTGTAGCCCAATTTGGCGTTTTATGATTGCGGGTGAGTCCTTGGGTTCAAACGCGTGGGTTGGTATAGTGATGCCCAGTGTTGATACTGTTGGTCGATACTTTCCATTTACCATTGTGTCTCCCTTACCTAGCCAGTTCGCTACACTAAAACAGTTTTTTGCATTAGAGGATTGGTTTTCCTTGCTTGAACAATTGGCGCTTGCTGCGCTAACGCAGCCCATGTCTGCTGAGCAGTTGTCGGTAGAAATTTTTAACGCTAATGCAAATAGCATTCTGTTATTGGATGATGTGGCCACAGCGGCTGAGAAGTGTGAGCTAGCCCCCGCTTTTATCGATATGGATGTGGCGGAAGATCAGCAAAAAAATAGCTATCAGGATGTTTTACTGAAAAGGTTGTTAGCTGAAAAATTCAAATCGCCCTGCTATTGGATGAATAAAGATCACGAACTTCATAAATCAAATATTGTGATCACTGAAAATATTTCAGCATTTAATAAGTTATTTGGATAGTTAACAGCAGGGACACCATTGTTTTTATTAAGTCATTAAACCATTGCCGCCGGCGGCAAGATCAATTCCGCGCGCCAGTGAGTGGCGGTAAAAAGATTCTCGTTCAGAAATTGCGAGCGATGCAGCTAAATCAATGCACGCGGCTACACCCTTGGCATACATGTAGGGCGGCGGTGGCGTTTCAATACCGCTACCGGGAGTTATATTTCCCATGGACCAAAATGTGGCCATTCCAGCCCAATAGCCTGGGCTTCTATTCCCTAATAAATTAGCGCGATGAAAAACAGCTAAACGTGTTTCTTCACTGGGCTCTTTAACCCAATCTTCTATCATTACAATCAACGCATTCAGTGAGCTTGGGTCAGACGCATAGGCAACATGATCTCGGCAAATTAAACATGCCCACCATAAACTTGCGCGAATTTGTAAAGAGTGAGCAATTACATTTGCAGCATCAAACCAATGATGATTATTGGTTAATGAGTGAATGAGCAGAGAGCTGGTAATGTTAGGCGTAAGGAAAGATTGAATAGCAGATGTTGGCTCAAAATATCGGCAGATTTCAAACGCGTCTTCGGAGCGCAATCGTGTAAGCTGGCGCTGAGCTGTGCTTTCCATTCCTAGAGTCCTGCCAGAGAATACTTGTTGTTGCTGATGTTCGCATTACTGATTCATAAATGCAATCAAGCTAAAAATTAATTGCTGCGTATTTGTTGAATTGGGCGCCCTCTAGGGCTGGGCATCGTTTTTACGCCAAAGGTTACTGACACATCATTTTTGAACTCTAGGCTGCTCCACACTAACCCAGCTCTAAGCGTTTGCTCAATGGCCAAGGATTGGGCCGGAAATTGTGGGCCAGCAAATTCATTCTTACTTTGCCAGGGCCATTTATTTTCTGGAAGGATTAAACTGCACCGCAAAGCGGCATCAACGACGAAGTGACGACACTCTGATAAATATGGCTCGTTTGGTTCAACCAAACACGCATAATAACGGCCAGACCATAAAGTACCAAAGCGTCGGTAACGTTGGTTTATATATTGAGTATATTTTCTTCCAAGTGTTTGCAGCATTTTTGAAATTCCGCTTTCATCAGAAGAGCTCAGTAAAAGGAAAATGCGATCGGGTAATAATGCGTAAGCGTCTAGAGTACAGTTATAGCGTTGCGTGATATCGTGTAGCCATTGCTGAAATAACTGGTAGTCTTGGCCATCATAAAAGCATGGCAAACGGTTGTGCGAAAGTTGCATTACCAATTGAGGTACATTTTTAATTTTGTAGCGCTGTGGTCTTGGCATATTGGGTAAGTGCTATTGGTTGCCTGTAAGATTTTTGCTCTTGCAGTGCTAAACGTTTGGAATACTAAATGTGAGGAGAGAGTATAACAAGATGCCAAGTATACAGTGGAGCTCTGCGGCCGCTACACATGTTGGATGTGTACGCAAAATTAATGAGGACAGCATCTACGAAGGCTCAGCCAAGGGCTTGTGGGTGGTTGCTGATGGGATGGGCGGGCATAGCGCCGGCGATGTTGCAAGCCAGTCAATTGTAAGCGCATTAGCTCAATTTAACCCAACGAGTGATTTTGCCGAAACTGTAGACTCTCTTGAGAACATCTTAATTAATGTGAATTCAACACTGGTAACCATGTCACAGGCCGCCGAATCGCGTCGTGTCATTGGCAGTACCGCTGTTGTATTTTTTGTGAGCCAAACAGGTGCTGCAGTTTGTTTGTGGGTGGGCGATAGCCGCTTATATCGTTTGAGAAATAATGCCCTGCAACAACTCTCACAAGATCACAGCCAAATTGAAGAAATGATCAGTGGTGGTGTGATTCGCAGACAAGATGCAGAAATGCATTCAGCAGCCAACATAATCACTCGCGCCATTGGTGGCGATAAACAACTCTATGTAGATATTGATTTAATTGATATAAAGGCGGGCGACAGGTTTCTGCTCTGTTCAGATGGTCTATACAAAGATCTGTCTGAAGAAGACATAGCGAATCAAATGATAGCGGGGAAAACGCCACCCCACATTTGTGCAGCACTGGTGGATGAATCCCTCAAAAAAGGCGGGATTGATAATGTAAGCGTCATCGTTATTGGCTTCCCTTAACTATTTTGGCAGTAATGTGCATGGAAATAGAAATACAAGATCGATTTGCAGATGTTTCACCTTTGCGAAGGCTATCAATTCAGTACGCAAAAGAAGAGATCTCTTTTCAGGAGTATCGTCATGCACGAACAACGCTATTGCAACAGGCAGCAACTGAAAAAACCAATGCTATAGTGCAAATAACGGATATAGATAAGGCGCTGGCAGAAATTCTACGTGAGAAGGAATTGCCTAATGTGACTCAGCTTGGGAACTCGCCTCAGGCCGTACCAAAACCCCTCTGGTTTTTATTATTTGCACTAGGCTGCAGTTTGGTGTTGCTGGGCATTGTCTTAACTTTTTAATCCAACATCCCCCTCTCTGCCTGTTAAAAACACCCAAAATCTTGGGGTATTTGCGTATTAATTCTCCTTCAATTAAATAGTGTCAGAGTCGAATTAACGAAGTGCTTGTGAATAGCCTTGCGTAAGCCTATAAAGCTCTCAATCGCTCTGTTGGCGAGTTTCTAACTTGGTTTTTAAGCTGGTTTTTAAACAAAAGGGCATTGCCCACACTATCAATTAATAGGAGTTTTACCATGGCAATTTATATGCAATATGACGGTATTAAAGGCGATGTCACTACAGAGGGTTTCAAAGAGTGGATCGACTTAAGCAGTCTACAATTTGGCGTTGGCCGCTCGATTACTATGACCACAGGTAAGGCCGCAAACCGCGCTCACGGTGCCCCAAGCTTTAGTGAAATCACCGTAAGCCGCGAATTTGATATGTCTTCAGTGGGCTTGTTGCAGTCAGTGGTATCGGGTACCGATGGGAAGAAAGTGAAGCTTGTTATTGTTGAATCAAATGGGAAAGACCTTAAAAAATACGTTGAGTATGAATTAGAAGACGTTATGGTTTCGTCGTATAGCGTATCAAGCGGCGGCGGTGTTCCGGCTGAATCTATTTCTTTAAGTTATACCAAAATTACCATGTCTTATACCGCATCAGATAAATCAGGCAAGCAAGGTCAAGTACCTCGTGTTACTTACGATTTAGCAACTGCAAAAGCGAGTTAAGTTTAAGTATTCCACGAAATACTTCGGGTAAGGTGATGCATGGCAGTAAAGGCCGCAATGATGAAGTTCAAATCTGCCTCGGTAAAAGAGGCAGATTGCGAAGTCATAGCATTTCATGGAGTGGAGCGCGTAAGTGATTTGTATGAGTGTCACATCACTCTGCAAATTAGCAGCGAAAGCATCCACGCCAAACTGCCAGAACTACTTGGGCAGGCGGCTTCTTTACAGCTCGATTTTACTGAGCCTGCGCGTTTTTTTCACGGTATTGTTCGGGCCGTTCGGCGTGAAGGCATAACTGGCCACAATTATGTTGTTACGCTGGCGCCCAAACTTTTTTTACTGAGTTTAAATCAACACAACCGTATTTATGAAAAGCTAACGGCGGTTGATATTGTTGAGCAGGTTATTGCAGATTCCTGCGGGGGCTTAAGTGTTGAAAAGAAACTCAATACAGCACTGCAAAAGCGTGAAGTTTGCACGCAATACAATGAAACTGACCTTGAATTTATTCAACGGTTGCTGGCAGAAGAAGGCATTGCCTATTTCTTTAAACATACCAAAGAAAATTGTTCATTGGTGTTGGTAGATTCGCCACAAAGCTTTGGTGAAACCGACCCTAAGGTGATTGATTACCCAGACCAAATGAATTCAGGTATTGGGCTTCATAATGTGATTACACATTTGCAGCCGCTGTATCAGTTAACGATAGGTAAAATGCAGTCAGTCGATTACGACAACTGCAAAGCCTCACAGTTAATGTCAATAGAAGCGGGCAGGGTTTCGCAAAAAACACCGGGCGAAGTAGAATTGTATGGTGTACACCATTTCCAATCGCCAGATGGCAAAAAACATGAATTAGTATCAGCTAATGCCAATACCCAACTCAAGCATTGGCTAGAGGGCAACCAAGACCCCAGCGGGTTCGATGGCTCAAGCACAGTGCAAGCCTTATCTGCAGGTTTGCGTTGCGATGTAAAAAGCGAAAAAGTCGGCACGACTAAATTATTACTCACGGTGGTTATGCACAGCGCTAGCGATAATCACGAAGGCGATAGCCACTACAGCAACGACTTTTTAGCAGAAGACGCCAAGCTCGGCTTTAAGCCGCCATATATTGGCCGCAAGCAACGTATTTACGGTGTGCATAGTGCGCAAGTCGTAGAGGTAAAATCCCCAGACGATGCCAGCTGCCAAGCGGATATTCGTATTAAGTTTCCGTGGGAACAAAAAAAATCCTCTTGCTGGGCGCGGGTAGCACAACTTTATGCAGGCAATAAATGGGGCGGTTTTTTTGTGCCAGATGTTGGCCAAGAGGTGTTAACAGAATTTATTAATGGCGACCCAGACCGCCCCGTAGTGGTGGGCGCACTCTATAACAGCACTAATGCCATACCGCCCTACAAAGCCACGCAAAGCGGAATTCGCACGCGCTCAGCTGATTACAACGAATTGCGCTTTGACGATGCCAAAGGCAAAGAAGAGGTGTATTTTCAAGCAGGTAAAGATCACAACTTTCTCGTTAAAAATAATGAAAAAGGTGTAGTGCAAAATAATCAAATTTTAAGTGTTAAAAACGACCGCACCATTACCATTGAAGCCGGTAATCAAAAGCTGGAAGTCTCCAAAGGTAATTACAATATTGATGTAGGCCAAGCGATTACCTCAAAAGCAAAAACGGATATCGTATTAGAAGCCAATGCCAATATTAAAATTAAAGCTAATGCGAGTATTACGCTACAAGTAGGCGGCAGCAAAATTAAAATTGACCCAGCGGGAATTACCATTGAAGGAACTTTAGTGAAAATTAAAGGCAATGCAATGGCGGAAGTGTCGAGTGGTGCTATGACTACCATTAAGGGTGGGTTGGTGAAGATTAATTAACCTAAGTTTGCGCGTATTCGGTGAGTTACAGCTTTAGGCAAAGAGAAGCCGATATGTGTTTATTTTGTAAATTATCGTCGTAAATTCTACAAAAATATTTGGCGAAATATTGTGTTTTTTATGCCCATCTAAGGTGGTTGGGTGATTGTTTTTCAGTGTAATCCATAGTTTTTCTTCTGCCATTAAAAAGAAAATAGAGCCCTCTTAAACGTGAAATTCGCCATATTCCGTTATGCATTATTGAGTTTATATATCAAATTAAAGGGGGCATAGCCGAATGGCACTTACTTAAGAGCTAAAGCCTTTTTTTACAATACCTTACGACGCATTTTTTGGCTCACTTGCACCGTAATGGTTTTGTTAAGCTCTTAAAAACAAGCACGGAACGAATACAACTCTTTATTTGTTTTGACTCACTATGGAGCTGAAACCCTTATGTTTACTGGGGCTTTCGGCTTAAGTAAGTGCCATTCGGGGCATAGCCCTTTTTTTGTGAGAACGAATTGATCATGCAAATAGAACTGTGTAGTAACAACTTTTAACGACATAAAAAGGTAAGTAATGTCTAAACCCGCTGCCCGCGTAGGTGATATGCATATGTGCCCAATGATGACACCCGGCACCCCACCCATTCCCCATGTGGGCGGCCCTGTATTACCACCCGGCGCACCAACCGTTTTAATTGCAAATTTACCGGCGGCCACTTTGGGGAATCAATGTACCTGCGTTGGTCCACCCGATGTCATTGTTATGGGCAGCGCCACCGTACTAATAGGCGGAAAGCCTGCTGCCCGTATGGGCGATTCAACCGCTCATGGTGGCGTTATTGTAGTGGGTGCGCCTACGGTGTTGATTGGTGGTTAGTCAATGTCATGTTTCTAATTTGCATGAGAAAACAAAGATGGAGAATGCTCATGTCAGTTAGCAAAATTAAAAGCCGAACTGTCAAAAAATGCGTGGCTGTGTATGGAATGAAGATTGTGTTGAGTGGATTCAACTCGGCGACTGTGATCGATCTGCGTTGATTGTAAGTGCGCCACTTTCTACTAGCCATTACGGTTATGAAGTTGAAAACGTAGATTATTTTAGCGGTGAACAGACAAAAGAAATTATTGATTGCGAAGGCCATAATCATAGTATAAAAATTGTTCTCACTAGGTCTCGCACCAAGAAATCACAAGATTCTGATTTACATTACGAAAAAACCCATCCATGGGGTTTGACGGCAAAAATAAGCTTTAATTTTGCCGCATTTATCCCTAACAATTAAGTCTTTTTTGGGTAGCTCATGGGTTTGAGTATAAAAATTTTCTTTGGATTAACTGCAGGTTAAATAGACATGAAGCAATTTGTTGTAACAGCTTTTATAGCTTTTTTTTTACTACTACCTCTGGAGCAAGCGAACGCCATGAACTTGATTGGATTTAAAGTCTGCCTAGCCACTGAAATGAAGGCTAGTGTGACGCACGAAGGCAAGCCTGCCGCCGGCGCAAAAATTATTCGTACAGTGACTTTTGATAAAAAAAGTTACATAACGGAGGTGGAAACTGATGCTAGCGGAAAATTTATTTTGCCTGCACTTTATGAGCGGTATCCTTGGAAACTAACAAAATTTGTTGTTTTTATCAAACAAAAGATTTCAGTAAATTATAAGAATGAATCGCATTTGGCTTTAGAGGTGAGAAAGCAAAATTTTGATTATGACGGCGAGCTAAATAATTTTGCTGCAATCGAAAGAGGCTACGGTAAATTTCTACCTTATGAATTCAGCTGTGAGCTAACAAACAAAGAGCCAGATAGTTTTAGGGAAATTGAAGGAAATGGAATAGGTGTCGGCGGAAAGTGCTTGCACATAACTGAACTGCAATCATTACAAATAAAGAAATGAGGAATATATAAATGACAACAACTCTAAATGTTATGGAGGCTTGGAGTGCCGCATTTAATGTATACGATACATTAGAAGGTGTTGATGCGGTATCACAGGCATTTGTGAAGGATCCTAGTTCAAAATTGCGTGAAAATTTTGATTTTTCAAATATCAATTTTATGGGAAGTAAGACTGGAGCATTTATTCATGTAAAAAGCGGATTCGCCATTATCGCCCCAGGAAAAAATATTGCTAATAAAAATGAAGTGTTAATTGCAATTCGTGGTACGGACTTAGTTGCGGACTGGCTTACCGATGCCAATTCTGGATTGCAAATATCCAAAACGGGAAAAATGGTACACGCAGGCTTTAATCGTGTCTTTGAAGAGCTAATGCCGCAGATTTCCAATTATTTTTCACATAACAACCCAACAACCGTACATTGTGTTGGGCACAGCTTGGGCGGTGCTTTAGCAAACTTAACTGCAGACTGGCTTGCCAATAAAAAAATAGCCAACACCAAGCTCTATACATTTGGCGCCCCTCGCGTCGGCTTATTACCATTTGCAGATCGCGTTACACAAAATATAGGTGAGGAAAATATTTTTCGCGTTCACCATGATAATGATTTTGTTAGCTTGGTACCCTTATGGCCATTTGCGCACACGCCCCAGCCCGGCGCAAGTTGTCGCATTAGCAATCATGGATTTGGTACATTTGGTGCGCACAAAATGGAAAACTACCGTGCTTCACTGCTGCCGTACTCTGGAGAAAAAAATGCAGAAGGTGCATGGGGAAAGCTTAAGTCTGCATCGGAACCCGTAAGTTCAGAGCGCGAAATTAAGGAGTGGCTAAGTCTCGATACCGCTTCAATTATATCCTCACGCGTACTCGGCCTTTTGGGTGAGGCGGTTGAGTATATTTTAAAGGCGGCAGGTGTTGGGGTTATGCTTGCAGGGATTGCAGGTCTTACTGTACTTGATAAGCTTTCGTATGCTTTGGAGCTTGCGTGGAAAGTTGACCGGGAAATTAGCTCGTGGGTAGTAGCGCTGCTTAAAAAAGTAATTCAACTTACGGGGCAAGCAATCGTCATTCAGACAACTGTTACAGCAGCATTTATCCGCTGGGTATTTCAACTATTACAGTCTGCTGTAATGCGATTTGTGAAACAAAGCTTGGCAGGAAGTGGAGTGATTTAAACAATATTAAGGTGTTTGGCGGAACAGAATGCGTACCGCCATCACTTTTTTGGGCACTTTTTTACTGCGTAAAGTTTTTAGAAAATAGATCACCATGCGAGATGTATATTGCGGGGAGGGGGCTACGATCCCCCTGCTAGCTGTTCGCATAACATTTTTTTGCTTGCTGCCAAATAATGATGTGACGCATGCTTTCCACCACATTGGAGTCTCAAATTACCACGCGATGCACCAATTGTTTAAATTTTAAATTTGGTTCTAAGGCTCACTAATAGTACTTGTACTTAAGTATTGTTTGCCCACTAGTAAAAATCCCTTCTTCTATAAGCCACTTTGACATCCATGCATCTACGCTGGCCATAGCGGCCATATCTGAATTTGCCATTAGTCTGGGGGCACTATCGCGTATATCTTTTAACGGATGAGTCGCCATAGGGGCGCCGCCAAGTGCGCCATGGCTGCCTAAAAATGTTTTGCTTTCAAAGTTGCAGCCAGCTTCATATTCTGTGCCGCAATTTCCAAAGTCGAGGTCTAACCTAGATAGGATGGTTGTATTCCGCATATTGGTATGCATGAGTTTGCTCTGTGTTATGTAGTCAAGCATTTTGTCGCAATCGTCCCCAGCTTTCTTACTGTAAGTGGAAAAGTCAACGCCGGTTCCTCCAATCACATTCCCTGTGCCAGTGAATGCCGTACTGGTTTGTGATTGCAAGGCAGTACAGTTTTGACGATATTTTTGTACTCCACCGTCATAGTAGCTTTGAATTGTCTTATCTCTCATCGCGTGGTAACAATTTTTAACGTTTCTTGGAATCGTTTGTAGGTCTGGGCCTTGTACGGCACGGTCTACTGCATCAAATAGAAACATTGCATTTACACTAATTTTTGCCTTTTGAAGTTCTTTTGCAATGTAAATAACGGCTGCACCGCCTCTGCTATGCCCAGCCAGATATAAGCGAAGCTTAGGGTTGTCTTTGAGTTTGCGGTAAATGTTCTTTAAAACCACGTCAGCGATATCAAACGTAGTAAAACCGCTATTGGTAGGGCCGCGTGAGTAATGAGATTCTGAAATTTGTTGATAAAGCTTATAACAAAAGCCGCGGTTCATATCGAGTTTATATTCTGTATCATCTGCAGGACCCGTTCCATCGATGATATAGAGGTGTTTGGCGTTTGCATCTGTACTAAGAGGTAGGTATGGGGTAGCTGTGGGTGCTTGGGTGCCAGGACCATAAACATTATCGTGCATTTAATTAGCCTCAATATAGGTTTGAAAAATCATATTATTTCAACAATCTAAAAGCTACGCCTAAATCAAAGTGTGTAGGTGGTGATGATCTGAGATACGGTAAATTGTTGCGCGCTCCCTCTAGATTGGAAGGGTAGTGCGCTTTTAAAACAGAGATGGTAGTATCGCCTCAAATCACGCAGCACAATGATTATGCTTGGGGTAGATATTCCCTTGGCTAGGCGATGAATGGATAATGCTGAGGTTGATGCTATAACTATTGTCATTGCAATCATAATAGGTCTGTGTTTCTCGGTATCTTGGTTGCATTTCATGCAATTGATCAAAAAAATAATTTCTGTGTACCCTCGGGCACAGGTTGTTGCATTCTTTATTCAGTGAGGAAGATGATGAATTCTAAGCGTTTGAGCAGTTTCTTTTGTGGCGTTTTTGTAGTGGTTTTCGCTGTTTCAGCGCAGGCGGCTAAAATATTTACCATTACTTCTAATCCTTCTGAATCTAAAGTACTTCTAAATAACCAAGATATTGGGATTACCCCTGCTCAAACTAAAATGGACTTCGGTAGCGAAAGAATCAACATTGTTTCTATCAGCAAACCTGGATATTTTGAGCAGACAATTACTCTTAACTCTAAGTCTAAAGAGGTTAAGACTGGCTTGATTAATGTCACTTTGATTCCTGATGAAGGCTGGAACGCCACTACCACAAGCGATGCCACTAATAACTGGGTTCGCATTCAAATTGATTCGGCCATTCCTGAGGGTGAGGTATGGCAAAAGATTGTAGATGCTGTGACATCAAGATACCCCAGCCTAGAGCAAATCGATAATACATCAGGTTATATTCGTTCCATTTACGAAGTAAAGACCTACAAAAGCCCCCAAGGAAGCTATCAAATTCGTACCCGCCTTTTGGGTTCTATTGCCTCAAAAAGCCCATTAACTTTTAAGTTTAGAGTTGAGGCTGAGCAAACTTCAGCAAGCGGTCAGTGGATTCCACTGCAGCGCGTATTTAAAGAAGATGCTCAGCTTATGGAAGAATTGCACGGTCGTTTGTCACAAAAATAATTAGCTGTAATTATGAGTATCGCTGATGGGCGTTGCCTTGCAATAAAGGCAACGCCCATTTGTTGGTTTTTGAGCTCATTAATATTCGAAAAAGCCTAGAAGTGCGCGCCTATGTTGGAAAAAATCGGAAAATATAAAATCAAAAGAGAGCTAGGCAAGGGCGCAATGGGAGTTGTGTTTGAAGGCGTGGATCCTTTTATTGAGCGCGCTGTTGCAATAAAGGTCATAAAAAAATCAGATTTAGACGGTGTGAGCGAGCAAGATATATTGGTTCGTTTTTTACGAGAGGCGCAGGCTGCGGGGCGTCTCACGCATTCAAATATAGTATCTGTGTATGAATATGGTGAAGATGGTGATACAGCGTTTATTGCCATGGAATATGTAGAGGGTGCAGATTTAAAAAAATATTTAGATGATGAACACCATTTCTCTGTAGATGAAGCCATTAACATTACTTGCCAGTTACTAGAGGCGCTGGATTATTCTCACCGAAATGGTGTGATCCATCGCGATATTAAGCCTTCTAACGTCATTATTACCTCCGCTAAACAAGTGAAAGTCGCTGATTTTGGTATTGCCAAATTGGAGTCATCCCAGCTAACACAAGTTGGCACTATGATGGGTACTCCCGCCTACATGTCGCCTGAGCAAATTCAAGATTTTGCAACTGATAACAGAGTAGATCTATACGCTGCTGGCGTTATTTTTTACGAACTCTTGACTGGCATGAGGCCTTTTTCAGGGTCGCCTATCACCATCATGCATCAAGTCGTGCATGTGGAGCCAAAGTATCCCCACCTCATTAATCCTTCTATTCCGGCAGTGCTTGATAAAGTTGTTGCTAAGGCTATGGCTAAGCAGCCAGGGGACCGTTATCAAACGGCAAGAGATTTTATTAACGCATTAACAGCAATTCAGAAATCCGGATCCTTGGTTAAAGAAGTAGATCAGGATGCAACTCGTGTTCTTTCTAGACCCCCAAAAGTTGAGAGTAGCGATATTGCTTCACAAGTGTCAGAACAGCCGAAACAGGCTGGTGCAATCTATCCAAAAGACGATATGACGGCATTTTATGCGTCAACTGCAACCGCTATACGAGCAGAATCCCCCGTAATTGAATCAGATAACAACCGCGCGGCGGACAACAGTGGTATTTCTACGGTGAGCCAGAAATCAAACCGAACACTGATCATTACGTTTTGTGTACTGGCAGTGCTTTTAATTGGTTTGGTTTCGGCCTTTTTTACCAAGTTATCTCACGACAAGAATCAAGAAATTTTACTTCAGCAAATGGCCGCTCAAAAAGCGGAGCTAGAGCGCGCCGCACAGCAGGAAGCTGAAAAACTTGCGGCAAAGAAAGCTGAGGAGGAGCGAGTTGCTGCTGAGCAAGCAGAGGCAGAAAATATTGCGGCCAAACGGCTAGAGGAAGAACGGGCCGAAAAAGAAAAACTTGCGTTAGAAAAAGGCTCGCTGGAAAAAACACTTGCTGCAAAAATAGCCGCCGAACGTGCAGCAGCAAAAAAAGCGGCTGAAGAAAAAGCAGCTGCAAAAGCCAAAGAAATTGAGCGTGATGCGCTTGCAGCTCAGGAGCGTTTGCTTGCTGCAGAGCTTGCTGCCGAGGAAGAAAAGAAAAAGACGAAATCACAAGCGTCATCAAAAAAATGTCAGTTTTATTGCAATGATAAAAAATAACGAGCGGGCTAAGTCCCACTCTCGCAATTAACTGTTTGGGTTCCTATCTTTTTAAAATCTACATGCAAGTTGTATCTAGTGAATTTTTCATTCAAAAGCTGCCAGTTTTCAATTTTTCTAAGGGAAGGCAGTTAACAACAAAAACCCTTCTTATTCACGAGAAGGATTTTTGTAATGTTTTTCAGGAAGGGTTTGAGAAAAAATTATTCAGCCAAAGCTTCTAATTCCACAATATGAATATCTTTCAGTTTTACATAATTGCCCGCTGAATATTTAAAGAAAGCGCGCTCTGAATCTTTAAGTGGGCGCGCTTGTTTACAGGGTGAGCCTACATATAAAAATCCGCTTTCCAATCGCTTGCCCGGTGGCACTAAAGTGCCTGCACCAATGACCACTTCATCTTCTACTATCGCACCATCTAAAATAGTGGAGCCTATGCCGACGAGTACGCAGCTGCCAATCGTACAGCCGTGTAAATTCACCGAATGACCTACAGTCACGTCATCGCCAATAATTAATGGATGACCGGCAGGGTTAAAATCGCTGGCGTGGGTGATATGGAGAACGGAGCCATCTTGAATACTGGTGCGTGCGCCTATACGTATAGAATGCATATCGCCGCGAATAATGGCGTAGGGCCATACCGAAGAATCTGCGCCAATTTGCACATCGCCAATCACGACTGCAGTGGGGTCAACATAGACCTTGTCGCCCAATTGTGGGCGCTGGCCTTGGTAACTGCGAATGCTTAAGGGATTTTGATTGTGTTTCATAAAGGACTCTCGTTTTCAAGGTCAGTGCGTTTTTCAAAGCCATGGCGTTTTTTAAGCTGTATCATACGCGAATATTTTATCGAATCTATTTGTTTGGAGTTGCTTGTGACTAACCCCCTATTAGAATCCCATGTATTGCCGCCCTTCTCCGCAATCGAAGCGGCACATGTTGAGCCAGCTGTGAGTCAAATTATTAGCGAGAGCCGCACTTACTTACACAATCTGTTGGCCAATTTAACTAAACCGACGTGGGAAACCTTAGTAGCACCCTTGGAAGAACAAGGGGATAAGTTAGATCAGGCTTGGTCGCCAGTGAGCCATTTGAATTCAGTACGCAATAACGATGATATGCGCAATGCCTATAACGCGAGCATTGCGCTCTTGACCGAATACGGTACTGAATTAAGTCAAAATGAAAATTTGTTTAAGGCCTATCAACAATTAGCCGACAGCACTGAATACGCGCAATTATCTCAGGCGCAAAAACAGGCAGTAGATAATGCGCTGCGCGATTTTCGTTTAGGCGGCGTTGCCTTAAGTGATGAACATAAAAAACGCTACGCTGAAATTCAGCAGCGTTTATCTGAGCTCTCTACACAATTTTCCAATCATGTTTTAGATTCCACCCAAGCGTGGTTTAAACATTTTGAAACGGCGGATGCCCTTGAAGGTTTACCTGAATCTGCTTTGGCGCAAGCCGCACAGGCTGCGCAGAAAAAATCCTTAAGCGGTTATGTAATTACTTTAGATTTTCCGTCTTACTACGCCGTGATGATGTATGCGGAGAAGCGCGAACTACGTGAGGAAATTTATACGGCGAACGTAACGCGTGCAACTGAACATTCACAAAAAACTAATGCTGAGCATCACATTGAATGTACCGCCGAATTTGATAACACGGAAATAATTGCGGAAACACTGGCGTTGCGCCATGAGCTTGCGCAATTGTTGGGTTTTGCAAATTACGCCGAGCGTTCACTCGCCACCAAAATGGCGAAAAGCACACAACAAGTGTTAGATTTTTTACAGGCGCTTGCGCAAAAATCTAAACCCTATGCTGCGCGAGATTATGCTGAACTGTGCGAGTTTGCCAGTGCCAATGGCTGCGCTGATTTACAGGCATGGGATACCACTTATTACAGTGAAAAATTGCGTGTAGAAAAATATTCCATCTCTCAAGAAGAATTGCGCCCTTATTTCCCAGCTGAAAAAGTGATTAGCGGAATGTTTGAGGTGGTTGCACGTTTGTTTGGCATTCAGGTAAAACAAATTGCTGAATTTGATAGTTATCATGCAGAAGTACGCTTTTATGAAATTCATAAAAATGGTGAGCATATCGCCAGTTTCTATTTAGACCTTTTTACGCGGGCGCAAAAGAAAGGTGGCGCTTGGATGGCAGATGCTCGGGTGCGCCGCAAAACATCAAAAGGCTTGCAATTGCCAGTGGCCTTTTTAACCTGCAATTTTACTCCACCAGTGGGAGAGACACCTTCGCTGTTAACGCACGATGAAGTGACTACGTTATTTCACGAATTTGGCCACGGTATTCACCATATGCTCACACAAATTGATGTAGCAGCAGTGAGCGGAATTAATGGTGTGGCATGGGATGCAGTGGAATTACCAAGTCAATTTATGGAGAACTGGTGCTGGGAGCCAGAGGCGATTCCGCTTATTTCTGGCCACTATCAAACGGGCGAATCTCTACCTCAGAATTTGCTGGATAAAATGCTCGCGGCGAAAAACTTTCAATCCGGTTTGCAGATGTTACGTCAAATTGAATTTTCATTATTCGATTTCCGTTTACATGCAGAATACGACCCTAAAAACCCGCGCAGCGCGCAAGAGGTTTTGCAGCAAGTGCGCAATGCAGTGGCGGTGGTGCAGCCGCCAGCTTTTAATCGTTTTGAAAATAGTTTTAGCCATATTTTTGCCGGCGGTTATGCGGCGGGCTATTACAGTTACAAGTGGGCTGAAGTCTTATCTGCCGATGCCTTTTCGCGTTTTGAAGAAGAGGGAATTTTTAATGCAGCGACGGGCGAAAGCTTTTTGCGTGAAATTTTGCAGCAAGGCGGCAGCAAAACGCCGATGGAATTATTTACTCAATTTCGCGGCCGTGAACCCAATATTGATGCCCTTTTACGTCACTCTGGTATTGTGGTTGAGGAGGCTGCGTAATGGCCTACTCGACCAAGCGGCGGTTTATGGCGGGCGCGGTTTGCCCGCGCTGCTCCAGTATGGATACGATTGTAGTATTCAATCTTGATGGCAAAGATTTTCGCGAGTGCGTGAGCTGCAATTTTAAGGAAGAGATGCGGCTAAATATTGCGACCAGCGAATTGCAAACGCGTGTAAATCAACAGGATGAACATTCGCAGGATGTGCAAGTCATCCATATTGTATCGCCCGACAACAATAATTGATGTAGGTTGCATTCTAATAAGGCTAATTATCTGAAAACACCACAATCATATAAATGCGATTAAATTAACGCCCTTAACATTTAGGTTTACAATCTACGCTAATAAAAAAGTCTAATGCATGACAACTTGTCAGCTAGAGTGTTTAGGTGAAACTGCGGTTTGCTCTGTTCTGAGCGACTAACAATATCGTTTTAAGATGGAGCCTTCAGCACAGGATGTAACATTTCAGTGGTTTTTATTGATAGCCCTACTGAACATAACTAATAAAAATTAAAAAATGAGTCCCTTACCGTGCGCAATAATTTGTATTTAATTTTATTTAACACCCATGATGTTGTTTTGCTGATTACGATATATCAATGCGTGCTACTGGCAGCTGCGTTGTTTTTGTTAAATCGGCAGCAAGTTAAAAGTGGCATTTTTGTCACTTTGTTTTTCTTGGCAAATGCTGCCACGCCTTTAGATACACTCATTAGTTTCGGCGATGCTTTTCACCCTTTTGCAATAGAGCACATTCCCGATTGGTTTTATGTGTTTGAAATGGGCTATTGGTTAGAAGGGCCTTTTTTGCTCTGGTATTTGCGCTCGCTTGTCTATAAAGATTACCGTTTACGCTTAGTTGATTTGTGGTATTTGACGCCATTTTTATTGTTTTTTGCCCATCAGCTCATTGCTTACCACTCAATGCCAACGGTGGGGAAGATACAGCTTGAGCGCAATCATGAACTAGCGACTGAATCGGTTTCAATTTTTTTTATTGTGTTCCTGCGTGCAGCGTTGCGAGTTTACTTTGGTGTTTTATGTTTGCAGGAGATGCATCGTTATTTTTCGATGATGCATCATAAGTTTGCCCATTTTAACGATGCTGCATTCTTATGGGTAAAGATCCTTGTGTACGGTTTTTTTGCTATGTGGATTTGGGGCTTATTCATTGCGGCAGGGCTCATTTTTAACAATCACTATGCCTTACCCGTTGCGGTTGGTTTAATGGGCTTAGTGTCAAATTACGTGACCTGTTTCCTGCTGGGCGTTATTTTAGTATCGATTTGTATTCGCTCTGGCAGTGTTGAGCAGCTGGAATATATTCAGGTGCCTGATAACACACAAGGCAATCTCCTTGTTGACCCTAATGAAATTGAATACTTAGAAAGTATCATGCGAGAGAAAAAGCTATTTCTAGACCCACATTTTAACTTAGAGAATCTCGCCAACGCGTTAGGCTGGTCACCTAGGGCGCTGTCTTCTTTAATTAATCGTTATTATGAATGTAGCTTTTATGAATTTGTTAATAAGTATCGTATTGAGGAAGCTAAGGTTTTGATGCTGGATGAAAAACATAAAAATTCCACCATCCTCGATATAATGTATGAAGTTGGGTTTAACAGTAAAACCACCTTTAATAGCTGTTTTAAAAAGCAAGTGGGAGTGACGCCACGCGAATATAAAAAATCTCAGGCTGTTTCCGCAGAAGAGGAACCCTCGTCATCGCAGCCTGATTAGGTTGCGGCATCTTTGTTCGATATGAATCACTGATGTGGGTAGCCCAAATTTACGCTGGTTACCTTGCTACCATCTTTATGGTTGACTAGTCATGGACGTTCGCTTTACCCACGCGTTACGAATAAATATTATACTCATCGCCTCTAGTCCATTGCAGGGAAACAAATGAGCGATTTGATCGTAGATACGTCCGCCAGCCTTTCTTTTAGTCAGCGCTACCGCATTGTTAATCCACTCACCTTGGTATTTTGCGATTCTGGGCTGGAACAGGAATATCAAACCAATCTTGCAACGAACATCGCGCGGCAAGTGCGTATCGCGCTGGTCTTGGCGTTTGTGCTCTATTTGAATTTTGCGTTTCTGGATTACCTCTTAGTGCCGGAACTTATGTGGGCGCTATGGGGAATTCGCGCGGTTACTTGCAGTCTGTTGGCGCTGTTATTTTTTATCAGTTTTCAGCCGTTTTTCCAGCGCATCCACCAGCAGGTTATTTTTACCTCCAGTATGGTGGCTGCAACGGGTATTTTCGCCATGTTGCTTATTACCCACAATCAATACAGCCATTATTATTACGCGGGCATCAATCTGTGTATTACGTGGACGTTATTTATTGTTGGGCTGCGCTTTATGAATGCATTGCAGACGGTGTGCTTGATTGTGTTGCTTTACAACTGCATTGCGTTTTATAAACACTTGCCACTCGTTGATATTATTTCCAACAATTTTTTTCTGGTGTCTAACGCTGTCATCGGCATTTTTGCCGGTTACACCATTGAGCAGCATTCGCGTTGGCAGTTTTACCAATCATTGGTGATTAAAATTAACACTCAGCGCACTGCCGAACAAGAAATAGCACGTCAGCGCGAAATGCTGCAGCGCAATGAAAAATTAGCGGCAATGGGCACCCTCTTGGCGGGCATTTCTCACGAGTTGAATAACCCGCTTACCATCGTGGTAGGGCAAGCGCAGTTGCTGCAGGAAGTTGAGCATGATCCGCGCATTCTTAAGCGCGCCGATAAAATTCGCCAAGCCGCCGAGCGGTGCGCAACGATTATCACGACTTTTTTGTCGATGGCGCGGAATCAACCGCCAACCTGTGCATCGGTTGATATGAATGAATTGATAAAACATGTGCTCGAATTGTTGGAACCCAAATTGCGCGAGCATCACATTGAAATGCACTTAGAACTGGGGGAGCATTTGCCTAGCGTATCTGTGGATGCTGATCAGGTTCATCAGGTCATAAGCAATCTCATCATTAACGCGCAACAAGCCATGCAGGAATCGCCACAAAAAATATTGCGCATAGCATCGTCAGTTGCAGCAGATAGCTCAAATCTGCTGATTCGTATTCAAGATTCTGGGCCGGGCATAACCCCAGAGGTAGAGCGCCGAATTTTTGAGCCGTTTTTTACCACCAAAGCACCCGGTAAAGGCACGGGCTTGGGCTTGGCTGTTTGCAGCGGCATTGTGGAGGCACATGGAGGTCGTTTGGAGTTAGAACCTTTTACGGGTGAGGGAGCGTGTTTTCGGGTAAGTTTGCCGTTGCATCGGGCATAAATTTTCCAATAACATTTTTACATGGCATCAAGTGAGCACTATGAGCACTCAATATCAAATGATTGTGGTCGATGATGAAATCGACATCGCTGAAACGCTCGCCGATTATTTTGAGATGCAAGGATTCCTCGTGAAGATTGCGGGTAACGGTCAGGAATTAAAAAAAATCCTGCCGGAGTTTTCTCCTCATATTGTGCTCTTGGATTTGAATATGCCGGGGGAAGATGGTTTAACCCTCACGCGCTATTTGCGCGAGCACACGCGTGCTGGAATTATTATGGTGACAGCATCGGCTGGGCAAGTGGATATGGTCGTTGGCCTAGAAATGGGGGCAGACGATTATGTTGGCAAGCCATTTGATTTGCGCGCGCTGCTGGCGCGGGTGCGCAGTGTTTTACGGCGTACACAAAATGAATTGCCTGCTAATGCGCAACCCGTGCAAGATGCGCGCAAAAAAATTGGCAAATGTTTGTTGGATGTTGAAGCGCGCACGCTGTGGGAGGGAGATACTGAAGTACCGCTCACGGCTATGGAATATGATTTGTTGATGGTATTTCTTGCCAACCCCAATCGCCCGCTATCACGTGATTATTTGCTCGAACTAGCTCACAAAACCGATGCGGATCCCTTTGATCGATCTATCGACAGCCGCATCACCCGTATGCGTAAGAAAGTTGAAGTTGATCCGGAAAAGCCCGCCATCATTAAAACGGTACGCTCTGTGGGTTATGTATACGTCCCCCATAGTTAATGGATTGGGGATTCTGCTGCACTGACACAATTGACACAAATCTTCCTCTGCGCGACAAACTCCTGACAAATCCCTTCTCTATTATGGCCACATGAACAAACGACAAGGCAGTCGCGGTGCTACAAGGATTGGCGTTATCAGTACCCTTGTTCTTTCGAGTTTTTGTTATTGCACACTTATTTTTTATCTAAAAGGAAATTTATCATGACAGTATTTCGTAGTTTTACTCGCTCATTCTCCCTTGCTCGTTCAATGGTTGTGGCTTCTGCTGCATTGGTTTCTGTGTCTGCCTCTGCGCTTGATTTTCCGCTGCGTGCCGATGATATTGGTTTATCGCAACGCTACACCACTAGCACCCATTGGTCTGGCGGCGCTCAGTCTGAGGCATTGGATATCATTGCTCGCCGTCATGTCGGTAACGACAAATGGTCACAGTTAAAAACCGATGCTTCCGATACCAAACTCAATGCCAGCTACATCGTTTACGGCGCAAATATCCGAGCGATGGAAAATGGCACAGTGGTTAACTGTTGGCGCAACTCACCGGAAAATACGCCCGGTGGCAATCATGCCAAAGTGGGTGAGGGTTATATCGCTTATGCAGGAAACTATTTGTACGTGCGCCATGATGACGGCAACTTTGCCCTCTATGCGCATACGCAACCCGGTTCTATTCCAACCGGCCTGTGCCCCAACAATGCGACCTATAATTCCAAAGCAAATCCTGGATTTGTGTTGAATAGCGATGGATGGGTCAGCAGCGGCGCGCGCATTACTAAGGGGCAGGTCTTAGGTAAAGTTGGAAATGTGGGTAATTCATCGGGCCCGCACTTGCATGTGCATATCCAAACCTCGGATAACAAGCCTATTGAGATGGAGTTCGACCACGGTCACACCACGCCTTTTACTAACCAAACGGCCTCAGTAAATGCTACCTGGACACCCTTGATGGGCAACCCAATTCCCGCTGGTGAAATGATGGTTTGGGCACCGCACTCAGTGGCTTATTGGACGGTAAACAACATTCCCGATGAGCGCATGCAAGCCTGGTTCAATCACTTTGTGGATTCTGGCGAAATGCCAAGTGCATATGCCTGTACGGATAATGGCCAGATTTACAACACCAGTTGGGTTCCATCGAGCGGTTCATGGTATGCCTACCACGGCATGTCATTAACCACCTTCAACAAAAAATCTACTGAGATGGCCAACTTGGGATTCACCCGTTTTGGTTGGTGGTACTGCGGCTCTGTATACACGGGTATCTGGCGCAAGTGATTCATTCGCTAGACCAAAAGGCAGCTTCGGCTGCCTTTTGTTTTTTGTTGCTTTGACGACAAAAAGATGAATTATCCGCCTAAAAACGTCCATTTAAAGGTTTTTTGGGGTTGTACGTTCCAAAGGACGACAGGCTTTGTTTTTCTGCACAAAATTCACATCGCATAGTAAGCGGCTAATCATTAATTTAATGACGCAGCTTACTATCTCGCACTCAAGGGTTTTTAGCCCGCATGGCGGTCATAACAATAATTGAAGCCATCGATCACGTTGATTTCGCTTGAGTGTTTATCCCTAGCAATACTTCCTAATAACAACTATGCGAGGCAAGTCTAATGCGTCTATCTAAGCTTTTATGGCCTAAGTATTCACTGCTTTTTGGCTCTTTAGCCATGGCGGGGATTGCGGCCCAAACTCAAGCGGCAACCTGTTCCTATAGCGTCATTAACGATTGGGGTACAGGCTTTCAAAGTACCATTACTATTACCAATAATGGTTCAACACCGATTAACGGTTGGACGGTTAATTGGCAGTATTCAAAAAATAAAATCACTAACTCTTGGAATGCAACGCTGACGGGTACTAACCCCTATTCAGCATCGGCGCTGTCTTGGAACAGCAGTATTCAGCCGGGGCAGTCTGTCAATTTTGGTTTTCAAGGCGATACCAACGGTGTGCCGGCAGAAGTGCCCAAGGTGACGGGTAGTGTGTGTGGAACGGCTTCTTCTGCTGCTTCTAGTGCACCCAAATCCAGCTCATCAAGCTCCGTCGCATCCTCGGTAAAAACCTCAAGTTCGGTTGCATCTTCCACCAAAACGTCAAGCTCCGTGCCTGTATCTAGCAGTTCGAGCAAGCGGAGTTCTAGCAGCTCCGTTGCCAGTTCGGTAACGTCCAGCAGTTCATCCAAAGTCGCCAGCTCAAGCAGTTCTGTGAGCAGCGTGCCAATGGATGCGAACAATGACGACTGGTTACATACCGATGGCAGTAAAATTTTAGATAAAAATGGAAAGGCAGTCTGGTTAACCGGTGCCAATTGGTTTGGGTTTAATGCCGGCGAGCGGGTATTTCATGGTCTCTGGTCGGTCAATATGGATGTGACCTTGAAGTCTATTTCCGCTCGAGGCATCAATATTCTACGTGTCCCTATTTCGGTTCAATTACTGAAAGAGTGGCAAAACGGCCAAGCCGCAGCGGTCAGCATTAATGACTACGCCAACCCAGAGTTAGCGGGCAAAACCAGCTTACAGATTTTTGATGCGTTTTTGGCGCAATCAAAAAAATACGGTTTGAAGGTATTGCTCGATGTACATTCGGCAGAAGCAGACAACTCAGGCCACATTGCACCACTTTGGTATAAAGGTGCGTTTACCACAGCAGATTTTTATGCGGCCTGGGAATGGGTGGCAAGGCGTTATAAAAATGATGACACCATAGTCGCCTTTGACTTGAAAAATGAGCCTCATGGGCAGGCAACGGGAAGTGAAGCCTTTGCAAAATGGGATAACTCTACCGATGTCACGAACTGGAAATATACCGCTGAAGAAACGGCAAGACGCATATTGGCAATCAATCCAAATGTGTTGATTTTAGTTGAAGGTATTGAGGTCTATCCCGTTGACGGTAAAACCTGGACATCCAAAGTAAAAACTGACTATCACTCAAATTGGTGGGGTGGGAATTTACGCGGCGTTGCAGCATTGCCGGTAACCGTGGCAGGGCATCAGCAACAAATTATGTATTCCCCGCACGACTACGGCCCCTTGGTATTTGCGCAACCCTGGTTTTACAGCGGCTTCTCAAAAGAAACACTCTACAAAGACGTATGGCATGAAAACTGGCTCTACATTCATGAGCAACGCATATCGCCCTTGTTGATTGGTGAATGGGGCGGCTTTATGGATGGCGGTGCCAATGAGGTTTGGATGAAGGCCATGCGTGACTTGATTATTCAATACAAATTACATCATACCTTCTGGTGCATAAACCCTAACTCTGGCGATACCGGTGGTTTGCTCATGAACGATTGGACCACGTGGGATGAAGCAAAATACGCCATGATGAAACCCTCGCTCTGGAAAGCGGCGAGCGGCAAATTTATTGGTTTGGATCATAAAATCCCCCTAGGTGGCGCAGGGGTTGGCTTAAGTGTAACTGACTATTATCTAGGCGGTGGTGTAGAGCCAGTGGGTCTTTAATGCTGAGCGACCAGTACTTGTAAAGTACTGGTCGCTTTTGGCGCTTGCCTTGGCTTTTGCGCGGCGCCTTTCATACTCAATAAAACAATAATTCTGAGGTTTTTATGAATAATCAAAATGTACAAACGCGTAGCAGCCTGCGCCGCTTATTTTATATAGGCGCTAGTCTATCGGCTTTTTTTACGCACAGCGCTGTAGCGGGTATTACTTGTAGTATTGATAGAGTTAATGCGTGGAATACTGGCTATCAGATAGATGTATCGGTAACCAACACGGGCACAACCGCTATAACAAGCTGGAGTACCGACCTAAAGTTTGGTGAACCCGCACAAATCACTAACTTTTGGAGTGCCGTAATTTCAGGTACTACAACCGTGAATGCAAAGAATGTTTCTTACAATGGCACCTTGGCTCCGGGGCAAAAAACCACCTTCGGCCTGCAGGGAAATCACGACGGTAGTTTTATTAATCCCGTGTGCGCCACGGGTAGCTCTAGTGTGGCAAGCAGTGTCAAAAGCTCTGTAGCCAGCTCAGTTATCTCGTCGTCAAGATCATCCACTGTTTCCTCATCATCAAAATCGTCGGTTATTTCATCGGTCCAATCCTCAGTGGTGAGTAGTTCAAGTAAGTCATCACTTTCCTCCAGCAGCTCATCCTCCAGTAAAGTAAGTAGTAGCTCTTCTAGTGTGGGTAGCGTTACACGTTTGGATAATCCATTTGTAGGTGCCGTGTGGTATGTAGACCCAATCTGGTCTGCGAATGCTATGCGCGATGGCGGCTCTAAAATTGCCAATTACAACACGGCAGTGTGGATGGATCGGATTGGCGCTATAGAGCCTACTGAATCAGGCACTATGGGCTTACGTGAACACTTGGATGCAGCTTTGGCACAGAAAGCCAACCTGATTCAGGTTGTGGTTTATGACTTGCCGAATCGTGATTGTTTTGCGCTCGCGTCAAATGGGGAGCTGAAAATCAAGGAGAATGGTTTTAATCGCTACAAAAATGAATACATCACACCTCTGGCCGCCATTTTGGCAGACCCTAAATATAAGGATTTACGCATAGTCGCTATTATTGAGCCAGACTCTTTGCCGAACTTAGTTACCAATTCGTCCGACCCAGACTGTCAAGAAGCGGCCGGTGCGGGAGGTTATATTGAAGCAACTCAATTTACCCTAAATACGCTCTATCCCATTAAAAATGTGTATAGCTACGTTGATATAGCGCACTCAGGTTGGCTAGGTTGGGACGAAAACTTCACCAAGGCTACTACCCTGATTGCGAATGCTATTAAGGGAACCAATGCAGGGGTAAACAGTATTGCCGGTTTTATTTCTAATACTGCCAATGCGACGCCTTTAAAAGAACCGTTTTTGGATAGTTTCTCCATGGCAGCAATGCCCGGTAGTAACGGCGGTACACAGGTTCGTCAGGCAAAATATTATGAATGGAATCCTATCTTCAGCGAGGTCAGTTTTGTGCAAGCTTGGCGAACTAAAATGATTAGCCTTGGCTTTCCTAGCTCTATAGGCATGTTGGTGGATACCTCTCGCAATGGCTGGGGCGGTGCGGCAAGGCCTAATGCGTTGTCTACTAGCACGAATGTAGATACGTTTGTGGATCAATCGCGCATTGATCGTCGTGTCCATCGCGGTATGTGGTGTAACCAAGCAAGTGGCATTGGCGAACGTCCAACTGTTGCGCCTGAAGTAGGTATCGATGCCTATGTGTGGGTAAAACCGCCGGGTGAATCAGACGGTGTAGCTACAGCGGGCATCATTGATCCTACCGACCCTGCAAAAGGTTTCGATAGATTCTGCGACCCAACGTTTGTGGCACCCGGTACAAATGGGCTGCTGACGGGTGCCATGCCCGGAGCACCGCATGCGGGCCGTTGGTTTAAAGAAGGCTTTAAGGTTTTATTGAATAATGCTTATCCACCACTCTAAGGTTTAAGCACTGAAGTTGGAGAGTTAAAGGGATTTTTGGAACATAAAAAGCAGCTTAAGTGATTTACTTAAGCTGCTTTTTTACTTTTTTGGCTAGTGCTTCCAGTTTTTATTGTCGTTACTGAAATCCAACACTATCGCCAAGTCTTCCGTTAAACAGGGCCAGCGTGTTAATTCTTGTGACCAGCCGCGTGATTTGTGCAAGGCGATATAGTGTTTAAAACTTTCGCCCGCAAAACTGTGTTGATTCAGTAGTAGCTCGGCCGAAAATAATACGGCCTGATCAAGCTCGTTGGCATAGGGTTCTCCGATAAGTTCATGGGCAATCACATTAGCGCGCGTCATATCCATAGGCGCAAGCGGAATACCGCAGTAGCCAATAAAACGATCATTCACTTCCTCTAATAAGCGATGCGCTAAATAAGCTTCATCGAGCAGCGCCTCCAATTGGCTGTGGTGACCAATAATATCGGGCGGCGTTAAAAAATAATCGCTGGCGATATTCAACAGCGGCAATATGCCATCAAAAATGCCCGCCTCTTGCGTAATCTCACTAATGGCCTCAATAAACTCAGGCACCTGCGCAATATAGCGAACCACAAATTGCGCCAATAACTTTTCAGCCTCGGCGGGCGGCAATTTAATAGCCTCATGCAAATGCTGAGCACGATTTTGCAACAAACGATTCAATTGCGGTGAAGCAAGCTCGTGTTGTTTGGCGGTTTCAATCAGTTGGCGAATTCGTGTCAATTTAGGTTTCATTGATTATGGTGTTGTTGTTAAGGGTGAACTCTATGACACTATTTCTCATTGCCATCAGATGGCTTAACGATAACCCATAGCGGCGCATTCGCAAGTTGGCACTAATACCGAGTTTTTATATTAAAGCGGAGGAAATGAATATTTGTGCGCCGGTAATGAAGCGCGGGATGACTGAGCATCTCCTGCTAATTTAGGTGTTAGGTCTCCGCCAAGTGCACAAAAATTAGCGCCAGATGTGAGTTTGCTGTGAATTAATCGCGCCAAGTCTATATAATTTGCGCTTTCCTATGTGTCGCCGGACATTATCCGGTTTGATGGAGTTCAGCATGTCTGACCGTATTGCTCAGGTTACCCGCAACACCCTTGAAACCAAAATAAGCGTAAGTCTAAATTTGGACGGCTCGGGCAAAGGTGTGTTCAATACCGGCGTGCCCTTTTTAGAGCACATGATGGATCAAATTGCTCGTCACGGCATGATTGATCTAGATGTCACTTGCGATGGCGATACCCACATTGATGATCACCACTCGGTAGAAGACATTGGCATCACCATCGGCCAAGCGATTGCTAAAGCCGTGGGCGACAAGAAAGGTATTCGCCGTTATGGTCACGCCTATGTTCCGCTGGATGAAGCCTTATCGCGCGTAGTCATCGATTTCTCTGGCCGCCCCGGCTTGGTCATGCACATTCCCTTTACCCAAAAACGCGTCGGTCAATTTGATGTGGAGCTGTTTTGGGAATTCTTCCAAGGCTTCGTTAACCACGCTGGCGTAACGCTACATGTGGACAACCTACGCGGTCACAACGCCCATCACCAGATTGAAACCGTGTTCAAAGCCTTTGGCCGCGCCCTGCGTATGGCGCTGGAATTAGACCCACGTATGGAAGGCATCATGCCTTCTACCAAGGGAAGTCTCTAAGTAATGACCCCAGTTAAACAAACCGTTGCCGTTATTGACTACGGCATGGGCAACCTCCACTCGGTGAAGAGTGCCTTGGAGCATGTTGCCCCCGAGCAAACTGTTGTTGTGACTGCCGATCCTGCTGTAGTTGCTGCCGCAGATCGCGTGATTTTCCCTGGCGTAGGCGCAATTCGCGATTGCATGGCGGAAATTAAGCGTCTTGGCTTCGATAAACTGCTGCGCGAACAAATCGCCACTGGCAAACCCGTGCTGGGTATTTGTGTGGGCATGCAGGCGTTAATGGATCACAGCGAAGAAAATAGCGGCGTCGATTGCATTGGCATCTTGCGCGGAAATGTGCGCTTCTTCGGCGAAAACTATCATGACGCGGCTGGAAATCATCTAAAAGTCCCGCACATGGGGTGGAATCAAGTTCAGCACAACGATCACCCGCTTTGGGCCGATATTCCCCAAGACAGCCGCTTCTATTTCGTCCATAGCTTCTATGTGCTGTCGGCAGATAAAAGTTTGGTGGCGGCGAGCTGCGATTACGGCGTGCAATTTCACGCGGCGCTCACTCGCGGCAACCTATTCGCGGTGCAATTCCACCCAGAAAAGAGCCACACCGCCGGCTTGCAGTTGCTTAAGAATTTTTTACATTGGGATGGTAAGGCGTAAACCCCCTCCCAACCTCCCCCTTCACAAGGGGGAGGAGCTAGTCCTCGCCCTGTAATGAGCTCTCCTTGATATAGGGAGTCGGCTCCTCCCCTTTGTGAAGGGGGAGGTTGGGAGGGGGTTAAATTTTCCGATTTAGATGAGAGTTATACATGCTAATTATCCCCGCCATTGATTTAAAAGACGGCCAATGTGTACGTTTACGCCAAGGTTTAATGGACGATTCCACCGTGTTCTCCGACGATCCCGTCGCCATGGCCGCGCAATGGGTTGAGCAAGGCTGCCGCCGTTTGCACCTTGTGGATTTGAACGGTGCCTTTGAAGGCAAGCCGATGAATGGCGGTGTGGTTACGGCTATTGCCAAAGCCTACCCCAACCTACCGATTCAAATCGGCGGCGGCATTCGCAGCGCGGAAACCATTGAGTACTACTTAAACGCAGGCGTGCAGTATTTGATTATCGGCACCAAAGCGGTAAAAGAGCCGCAGTTTGTGACCGATATGTGCAAGCAGTTCCCCGGCCACATCATCGTCGGCCTCGATGCCAAAGATGGTTGGGTTGCCACCGACGGTTGGGCAGAAGTCTCCAATATCCAAGCGTCTGAGCTAGCTAAGCGCTTCGAACAAGACGGCGTAAGCAGTATCGTCTACACCGATATCGCCCGCGACGGCATGATGCAAGGCGTAAATGTGCAAGCCACTGTGGCTATGGCGCAAGCCTCGAGCATCCCAATTATCGCCTCCGGCGGCGTGACCAATATGCAAGATATCATTGCCCTTAAAGCCGAGTCTCATAAAGGTATTTGCGGTGCGATTACCGGTCGCGCGATTTACGAAGGTACCTTGACCATGGCGGAAGCGCAGGCTTATTGCGACGCGAATTAAGAATGGGAGTCGGTAGGTTGGTGCTGAGGTACGAAGCCCAACATGTCTGACTCGCAAAACGCACATGACTTTTTCAAAGCGGCTATTACAATTTTCAAATGTTGGTTTTTGCGGCAAGATGGTCATGTTGGGCTTCGTACCTCAGCGCCAACCTACATGAGAGCATTAAGTTGCGAAGTCACCATTTAACAATCATTGCATTAATCATTTTCATCTTGCCGCTGAAGGCTTTTTCAGCGCCAGATGTTCACCGCCCTTACACCTTGGATCGCTCTGAAGTTATCGACTTCCATGCAAAAGCGAACGGCAAAGAGTATGAAATCTATATCAAGCTCCCGGAGAACTACGGCAAAAATGCAGGGCAAAAATTTCCATTAGTGGTGCTAACGGATGGCTACTATGCGTTTCCCTTGGTCAGCAGTATCAATTGGCGGATGAGCGAGCGAAACCAAGTTTATGAGCAGTCTATTATTGTCGGCATCTCCTACTCAAAAGGCGACGATATCAATAAAAGCCGCTCTCGGGACTACACGCCAAGCTTTTCGCCCAATGAAAAATTCAATACCAAGGCTGCGCAGGCAGAATCGGGCCAAGCCAAACTTTTTATCCAGTTTATTGCACAAGAACTGCTGCCGTATCTAATGAGCCATTACGCGGTAGATCCTACTAAGAAAATTTTTGCTGGGCACTCTTACGGTGGTTTACTCGGCACTTACATATTACTTACCCAACCGAATTTGTTTGATTATTATTTAATCGGCAGCCCGTCATTGTGGTATGGCGATAAAGTTATGTTTAGTCTTGAAGCCGATTACGCAAAAACACATAGAGACCTGAAAGCAAAAGTATTTATGGCCACAGGTGCTGAAGAAAAAGGCCCCGATAATGGCATGGTCAAAAATATGTTGGCGTTAGATAAACATTTGCAAGCGAGGCGCTATCCTCAGTTGCAGATCACCACCCGTGTGATACCCGATGAAGGCCACTTGTCAGGCTATCCGACATTTATCACCCAAGGCTTGCTCTGGGCATTACCACTCAAAAACTAATTGGTTTTATTGGATTCGAATATATGGCACTCGCAAAACGCATTATTCCCTGCCTTGATGTGGACAATGGCCGCGTGGTCAAAGGCGTACAGTTTTTGGATATCCGCGATGCGGGTGATCCGGTGGAAATTGCTAAGCGCTATAACCAAGAGGGCGCGGATGAGATTACCTTTCTCGATATCACCGCTACCCATGAAGGCCGCGATACCACCGTGCATACGGTCGAGAAAATCGCCAGCGAAGTGTTTATTCCGCTTACGGTTGGCGGTGGCATTCGCACGGTGGATGATATTCGCACCATGTTGAATGCCGGTGCAGATAAAGTGGGAATTAACTCTGCGGCGGTGTTTAATCCGGATTTTGTAAAAGCCGCGTCCGATCGCTTTGGTGCTCAGTGTATTGTGGTGGCGATTGATGCTAAGAAAGTCAGCAAAGATGGCGAAGAACCGCGCTGGGAGATTTTCACCCACGGTGGCCGTAAGCCGACCGGTATTAACGCGGTGGAATGGGCAATCCGCATGGCGGAATACGGCGCTGGCGAGATTTTGCTAACCAGTATGGATGGTGATGGCACAAAAGCGGGTTATGACTTGGGTGTGACCCGAGCGATTAGCGATGCGGTTGCGGTGCCGGTGATTGCTTCTGGCGGCGTAGGTAATTTGCAGCACTTGGTGGATGGCGTGACCTTGGGCCGTGCCGATGCGGTTTTGGCGGCGAGTATTTTCCACTTCCGCGAATACACAGTGCCCCAGGCGAAAGAGTTTATGCGTGCTCAAGGCATTGAAGTACGCTTGTAAGTTAAAAACGAATAAGCATAAAAAAGGGCGCTCAGTGAGCGCCCTTTTGCATTCTACACAGGCCGAAACCTGTGGCTGTTACCGGATTAAGCGGCGCGATATTGCTTAAGAATATCCACAACTTTGGGCTCCGATGCACAGATAAAATCTATAAATTCGCCAACGCCAACTTCAGCGTCATCACGGCTATCAAAGGGACCAATATCCACGCCTTCACGGGTCGTGTAGTACCAGTAATTATCTTTCTGTAAAAAGCGGCCATTACGATCAGGTACTGAACCTAGTTCGCCCGCACGGTTGAATGTTGCCATATTGAACCCCTCAGTGATACGTGGTGCCTTGCGGCGACTTTCCCTAACTCTAGGTTCGCAAAAGGCCTGAACCTGTTCTGATTATAAACACTTAATAAATCTTCTGAATATACTTAGTTAGCATTAAAATGAGATTATTTAATAACCAAAAAACTATCTAGGCATGATACCTGCCTCGTCGTATAAATCAACATTTGTTTCTAATCTAAAAAAATGTGGTGTTGGTGGTATGGGGCAATAGGGGAAACCCTCATCTTTAAGCACGCTAGGCGCACTTTTCTGGGGCGCTATTTTAGTAGCTGGGTGGATTAATTGAGAGGCGTAAACTAACCTAACCCCTTGTTTTTGCAGCAAGGGCTCTATGTTTTCCAAAATATCTAAGGTGGCAGGATAAGGGTGACCTATCGCAACCGCCGCGCCGCGTTCACGCGCTAATTTAATGGCGCGATTAAGCTCTTGTGCTATGGAGTGAGGGTCATGGCTGTCGTCTAAAAATACATCGCGTTTTAAACTGGGTACCTGCTGGCTTTTAGCGATATCGAAGGCTTTGGTTTGAGCACTGGTGCGGCTATCCACAAAGTAGAGCCCGCGCGGGCGCAATTCTGTCATTAACCACTGCATGGGCTCTGCCTCTTGGGTGAGGAGGCTGCCCATATGATTATTCACACCTTTAATATGCGGGATACTGGCTAAGTCTTGGCGAATAATATTTAGGAAAGTGGCTTTTTCCATACCGCTGACGAGACCGCCTTTGCCGAGATATTGATTCTTAAGCGCGCTCATGGGCAAATGGAGCATAAGCTCTTTGCCGCGACTATGGGCGAGCTGAGCGCTGCTGAGCCCGTGTGGGGTGAAAGGTAAAACAGCGAGCGTGAACTTGCCATTCAAGCGTGCGGCACGCTCACTTTGGGCTTTGTTGTAGCCAATGTCGTCAATAATAATGGCAAGGCGAGCCTCGGCCTGTGTGCTGGTACTGAAGCAATAACTCAGCGCAAGTAGCCACGGGCATAGCGCTTTTAGCATGCTTACTTCTTATCCTGCGGCTTGGTGTTACTATTAGCTTTTGCTTCTTCGCCAGTGGTTGGTGCTTGCTGCCCGAGGATGAGCAGGCCTTTGAGAAGGTTAATGGCATCCAACACTTGGTTGTCTTTAAGAATATCGTCACTCATGACGCCCTCACGCTCACGAGCCCCACCGCCAACATCTTGCCCATCTTTATTTCTGAGATGTCCCGCTAAATCGGCCTCGGCGATAACCGCTTTTTGGCTAACACCATTGGTCATTTTCTCTAAACGCACATCGGGTTCTATGCCTTTTGCTTGGATGGAACGACCATTTGGGGTGTAATAAAGTGCAGTAGTGAGTTTGATGGCGCGGTCTTCGGTGATGGGAATAACAGTCTGCACCGAGCCTTTACCGAAACTGCGGGTACCCATAATGATGGAGCGTTTATGGTCTTGCAGTGCGCCCGCGACAATTTCTGAGGCCGAGGCAGAGCCGCTGTTGATGAGGGTTACCAATGGCAAACCGCTGGTGAGATCGCCGGCTGTCGCCGCATAACTGATACTGCTATTTTCCATGCGGCCTTTGGTGTAGACCACTGTACCGCTTTCTAAAAACGCATCGGCAACATCAACCGAGGCTTGTAAAACGCCGCCGGGGTTATTGCGCAAATCCAATACTAGGCCCTTGGTCTTTGGGTAGGTTTTTAGGCTTTCACGCAGGCGCTCACTAAAATCGCGGCCGGTGTTGGTTTGAAATTGGGCGATGCGGATGTACAAGTATTCATCCGCAACGGGTTTAACGATAACGCTCTGCACATGGATTAAATCGCGCACAACCACGAGGTCAATAGGGTCATCCACACCTTTACGCTGCAAACTCATTTTGACGGGGGTATCTTTGGGGCCGCGCATAAGGCGGGTGGCATCGGTCAGGGTTTTGCCTTTCATCAGCTGATCGTCAATGCGCACAACTATATCGCCGGGCTTAATACCGGCTTTTTGCGACGGTGAACCGTCTAAAGGGGTAATGACTTTGATCGCGCCATCGTCCATACCCACTTCCACACCTACCCCGCCAAACTCACCGCTGGTGGTGGCTTGCAGCTCGGCATAGGCATCTTTATCAAGATAAGCGGAGTGCGGGTCAAGCTCGGCAATCATGCCTTTGATGGCGTACTCCAGCATTTTTGAGTCGCTGATTTCTTCCACATAACTGGTGCGCACGTGGTCGTAAGCGCGGGTAAAGGTGCGCAATTCGTCGAGCGGTAAGAGACCTTCGTTGCCCACCGCTTTTTTCTTTTCAACGGGTGCGGCAGCGTTAGCTAGGTTACTTGAGGTGAACAGACACAACAGCAAAATCAAAGGGGTCAGACTCCATTGATTCCATCTGAATTTGTTTATGCTTCTGCAAAGAATCAAGGAATCAATGGAGTCTGACCCCTTTGATTGCTTTCGAGAGGCGCTTAACGTGAAAAGGCACAACATTTACATCTCCGAAAAGCGCTCGCTGCGCCCATTACGACTAAAACTAAAATAATTAATTAAACGCGCGCCAACCACGCTGCAGGGTCAATGGCTTTGCCTTGATAGCGGATTTCAAAATACAAACCGGCTTCATTTTGCCCGCCGGTATTTCCCACACTGGCGATAGATTCGCCTGCTTTAACCGCATCGCCTGCTTTAATGTGTAGGTGCTGATTGTGGGCATAGAGGCTTAAGTAACCTTCGCCGTGATCCACAATCACGAGCAAACCTTGGCCGCGAAAATAATCGGCAAAGACGACGCGACCATAGTGCACGGCTTTTACGTCTTGGCCAGAGCTGGCGCTAATTAAAACACCGTTCCACTGCAATTGGCCTTCAACTTGGCTACTGCCAAACCCATGGGCAATACGGCCTTGCGTTGGCCAAGGCAAGCGGCCTTTACGCGCGCTAAATTTTTCGCCCGCCGTTGGCAGCGGTACGTAGCTAGGTGCGGCGGCGAGGCTGTTAGTGGCGCGCGTGACTTTTTGCAGGAGCGCCTGCAATTGGCGGCGATCTTCCTGCATGTCTTGCAGGGCTTTATCTTTACTGGAGATAGTTGTATTAATTTTAGCGAGTGTTTGTTTGCGTTGCGCTTGCGCGTCTTGCAGGCTGGCTTGCTGCTTACTTAATTCTTCTTTTATGGTATTGAGCTCAGCCGTTTTTTGCGCGATCTGTGGTTCGAGTTCATTGAGTTGCGCAATGGTATCGAGGTATTTTTTCATTTTCTCGGCGTGCGCGGCCATAAAAAAGCTGTGGTATTTCATCATGCGTGAAATACGTTCAGGTGATTCCTGATTTAAGAAGACTTTAAACTGTGGTTGTTGCCCAAGCTGATAAGCAGCACGTACCTGCTCAGCGGCTTGGGCTTGTTGCTTTGCACGGGCTTTTTCCAAATTGCCGCGCTCTTGGTTTAAGTTTTCAATCTGTTTGTCTTGGCTGTTTATTTCCTGTTGAATTTGTTCAACTTTCTTTTGCAGCTCGCTCATTTGCGTTTCATTTTTTTGCAGCTCTTGCTGCACATTACTGCGTGCGCCCTGCACTTTCTTGAGTTCTTTTTGCAGATCGGCAATATCTTTCTGTAATTTTTCCATATCCGCTTTTTCATCGCTCAGCGCACTGGGCGAGATGGCAAGCATCATGGAGAATAAACTTGAATAGAGAAGTTTTTTCATGGGGATTATTCGAATGCTAAAAAACAGCGGTGAATATTGCGAACAAAAATGTTCAGTTTGGTTTTTAAAAAAAGGAACTAGTCTGAGCGAGTTAAGGTGATTCTTGCGAGACCGTCGGCGGCATGGATGCCGACGTCGAGCCTACAAGGATGTACTTGCGGCGTGTCTCACAAGAATTACCTTAACTTGCGTCGGGATTAGCTTAACGTAATTAAATTTTTACCCGTCATTTCTGCGGGCTGTGGAATCCCCATTAACGCCAGCATGGTGGGTGCAACATCGGCGAGGGAGCCTCCAGCAGAAATAGTACCTTTGCGTGCGCTGCAGAAAATGAAAGGTACAGGCAGCGTGGAGTGTTGGGTATTTGCTTGACCGGTTTCTTCGTCAAACATTTCTTCTACGTTGCCGTGGTCTGCGGTAATTAAGGCTTCCCCGCCCACTTTTTCTACGGCGGCTAATACGCGACCAAGACAAACATCAATTGCTTCTACGGCTTTTACTGCCGCTTCCATAATGCCGGAGTGGCCGACCATATCGCAGTTGGCGTAGTTGCAAATAATGGCGTCGTATTTGCCGGACTCAATGGCTTCTACCAGTTTATCGGTAACAATGGGCGCATTCATTTCTGGTTGTAAATCGTAGGTGGCAACTTGAGGCGATGGCACCAGAATGCGATCTTCGCCGGGGTAAACAACTTCATTGCCGCTGTTAAAAAAGAAAGTCACGTGCGCGTACTTTTCAGTTTCGGCGATACGCAATTGGGTTTTGCCCAAACCAGAAATATATTCACCAAAAGAATTGGTTAAATCTTCCGGCGGAAATGCGATAGGCGCTTTGATGCTAGAAGCGTATTCGGTCGTTTGTACAAAGTGCGCAATCTCAGGGTGTAACTCGCGCTCAAAACCGGTGAAGCCTTCTTCGATTAAAGCGTTGGTAATTTCGCGTGCGCGGTCGGGGCGGAAGTTCATAAAAATTACCGAGTCGCCATCATTAATGGTGGCGACTTCTTCGTCTTCTGCGCAGATCACCGTCGCTTTTACAAACTCATCATTTTCACCGCGCTCGTAAGCGGCTTTTAAACCATCCACAGCGGTAAGCGCATCGAATTCCGCATCGCCTGTTACCATCACATCGTAAGCTTGCTTAACGCGATCCCAGCGGTTGTCGCGGTCGAGTGCGAAGTAGCGGCCAACAATAGACGCGACACGGCCAGTACCTAACTCTTTAAATAAATCTTGTGCTTTTTGCAGCGAAGATTCGGCGCTGCGCGGTGCGCAATCGCGGCCATCGAGAAATGCGTGCAAATAAACGTCTTTCGCGCCACGGCCAACGGCCATTTTCATCATGGCGTAAATATGGTCTTGATGGCTGTGTACGCCGCCTTCAGAAAGCAAACCGAGAATATGTACCGCTTTGCCGCTGGCAATCGCGCTATCGATGGCTTGCACATAAACGGGGTTGGTAAAGAAATCGCCATCGCTAATGGCTTTGTTTACGCGGGTAAAGCTTTGGTACACCACGCGGCCAGCGCCGAGGGTCATATGGCCTACTTCGCTGTTGCCCATTTGGCCTTCGGGTAAACCTACGGCGAGGCCAGACGTTTCAATCAGGCTTTTGGGGTTGTTGGCCCAGAGTTTGTCGAACACTGGCTTGTGCGCAGCGGCAATGGCGTTGTATTTGGTTTTTTCCGAATAGCCATAGCCATCGAGGATGAGGAGCACAGTAGGTTTCTTTGGGGCTGTCATAGCGCGTCACTTCTCAGGGGGAAATTAGGAACGGGGTGAATGCGGCTATTCTAGCGGGTTATGGCTGGCTTCTCTAGGCCGATGACGAGGCTGGATATATGGGAAGCTGGGCATACTAAAGTCCTTTCCGTGAAGTGAGAGTCGAACCTACTTTAACAGTGAACCTACTTTAACAGTTGGGCTGATTTTCTAATCATAAGCCTGCTTGAATAGGCGCGATGCCTAGAGAAATGGGTAGCATTTTTGCCGATAAAGTACCCGTTTTTTGCTTATAACTAAAAAGATGTTTCCTAAGTACACACTTGAAAATTAATGCTGGATAATTGATTTTTGTCTAGCTAAAGTGCGCAACACCAACTGAGTACAACCAGTGGCAACTACAATAATTAATAACAATCGTGGTGGTGTTTGCAAACAATAATCGATAACAGATTGCAAAACACCAACCGCGAAGTTTTACCCTCCCAGCTCAATATTTTTATTCTATCCGTTGTCAAAAATTCCATTCAAAAATACAAAAACACCTAGTCTCTTTAGCAACTACTAAGTCGTTAAATTTGTATTCTTGCTGTTCTGTATGCGTCAACTACTAGCCTCCGCTTTATCATCTTCCCAAGTACGTACACCATCTTTGCGCGCTGTGGGCATTTTTTTGATTTCACTTTCAATCCAATTCTTAACCTCTTCGGTTAATTCTTTGCGATCTTTTCCCATTGTTTCAATCGGCTCGCTCAGCACAACTGTAATAGTGCCTGGATATTTTAAAAAATGTTTGTGTGGCCAGCACTCGGCGGCGTTGTGTGCAACGGCAACAATCGGCACGCCCGCGCTAATTGCAATGTCTGCACCACTGCGCGCGTAGTTACCAACAGTGCCCAAGGGCATACGTGTGCCTTCGGGGAAAATCAGCAAATTGTTGCCTTCTTTTAAACGCTCAATACCTTTTGTTTTTACATCTTTCAATGCTTGAATCGGATTTTTGCGATCAATCGCCACTGGGCGCAAACTCGCCAAGCCCCAACCAAAAAAGGGAATACGCAATAATTCTTTTTTGAGAATGGTGCTCACGGGGCCAAAATAATATTGCAGAAACATGGTTTCCCAGGTGCTTTGGTGCTTTGCTAAAACAACACAAGGGTAACGATCAAAATGGCGCTTACCAATGATGTTAAATTTGATGCCGCAGCAAAGATAAATCCACACCATCACAAAACGATTCCACAAGGTGACAATGCGCCAGCGCCATGAATAGGGCAAGAATGGGCGAATGATGACGGCGATTAAACCAAAGAGCGCGCCAGTAAGTGAGTGGCCGATAATAAAAATTAAGCTGCGAAGGTAAAGCACGATATTATTCAACCTATTTTTTCACACTATTTTTTCAATGTTGCCTGAGTCATTAGCAATAATAAAATCCGCCGCTGCGGCTAAATTATTGAAGATTTGTACTTGCTCAGGTGAAATCTGTGGAGCATCAGTTTGTAAACTTGCATCGGCTAATTGCGCCAAGGTTTTTTCGCCATTGCCGGTTTTTACTAAAATCAGTTTGCAGCCTTTCGTGATAGCCGCTTGCAAATCGCGCAGGCTGTCACCTACAAAATAAAAACCTTCTGCAGACGTGTTAAATTCTGCTTCAATTGCATCTACTAAACCGGGCAGTGGTTTGCGGCATTTGCAATTATCTTCTGGTGCATGGGGGCAATAGAAAATTGCACCGAGTTCTGCACCTTGTTCTTCAATGAAGCCGGTAAGCTTTTCGTGCATGGCTTCAAGATCATCCAAATCAAATTTGCCGCGCGCTAAACCCGATTGGTTAGTGGCGACAACAACTGTGAAGCCCGCTTTATGTAAACGTGCAATGGCATCAATGCTGCCATCAATAGGCACGCATTCATCGGCAGATTTTACATAGTCAGCGCGTTCAATATTAATAACACCGTCGCGGTCGAGAATGATTAGTTTCACTGCTGCTGTAACTCAACTTCTAGGGTGTCTGCACTAAAATCTTGTCCATGTGGCCAATAAATGCCAGCAAAATTTATGCGTACTGATTTAAAGTATTCGGCATTCTTTAATTCACAAAAAATACCTTTGTCGAGATAAGGCGAAACATCAAAAATCCCCTCGGCACCATTCGATAGCCGAGTTTTCAATTGATAGTTTTCTATGCACTCTACGTGTTCAACCTTGAGCATATGCACACCTATTTTAATGGATCAATACGAAATAATTCTTGGCCTTGAATCGCCAACTTCCAATCTGCTGCCAATTCCTCTTCGTGAATGGCAACCCATGCCTGTACCATTTTCAATTGTTTTGGCGGAAGGCTACCATCTAAAATGGTGCCATCATCAATCGATAAGACTACTTGATGCTCCGCATATTCAGCATGAATATGCGGGCGAGCATGTTTCCTATTATCGAAAAAATACATGTAAATAATTACGCCGTAAAACATCGAAATACTTGGCATGGTGAACCTCTTAATTCTTAGCCGGAACCAAATACGAAATATCGGCTACTTCCAAAAACAATCCTCGCAATTGTTGTAACAACGCTAAACGATTTTGTTGCAGCGCTGCATCTTCACACATCACCATAACGCTATCGAAGAAAGCATCTACGGGTTGTTGTAAATCTGCTAAGGCCGCCAAAGCTTTGGTGTATTCGCGCTTATCGAACAAAGGCGTTACTAGTTCTGCTTTCGCACTAATGGCGCGAGCGAGATTAATTTCCGCTTCTTCCTTCAACAAATCAGAATGAATCACTGCATTGCTTGATGCATTTTGTTTGCTGAGAATATTGGATACGCGCTTGTTAGCAGCAGCCAAGGCTTGTGCTTGCGGCAATTTACTAAATTCATTTACCGCAAGTACACGCTGATTAATATCCAGCGGCTGTGATAATTGCTTAGCGGTTACCGCTTGGAAAACTTCCGCTGGAATATTCGCATCTTCATAGAAGGCGCGGAAACGGTCGAGCATATAGCTGAGGACTTGTTCTACCAACTCATCACCAACCGTTAAGTTGTTGTGTTGGTTTTTGGCGAAAGTTAATAACTCACGCAAATCCAAAGCGAGATTTTTCTCAACTAAAATGCGCAGAACCGCGATACTTGCACGACGCAAAGCAAAGGGATCTTTTGAGCCTGTTGGTTGTTGCCCAATTCCGAAAATACCGCTGATAGTATCTAAACGATCCGCCAAAGCGATAATCGCACCGGTAATTGTGTCCGGTAATGCATCGCCCGCGAAGCGTGGCAAATATTGTTCATTCATGGCAGCGGCAACTTCAGCATTTTCACCATCGTTCAATGCGTAGTAATAGCCCGCAATACCTTGCATATTGTCGAACTCGCCGACCATATTGGTAACTAAATCTGATTTACACAATTCACCAGCGCGGACTGCAGAAGCTTCATCGGCTTTTAATTGTGCGGCGATCAGTTTTGCCAGTTTTGCAACGCGCTCAGTTTTTTCATAAACAGTGCCGAGCTGCGCTTGGAACACAATAGTTTTTAAACGCTCGCGCAATGCTGCCAGTGTAGTTTTCTTATCGGTTTCAAAAAAGAACGCCGCGTCAGATAAGCGCGGGCGAATGACACGCTCGTTACCATCGATAATTTGCGATGGGTCTTTGCTTGCGATATTTGCCACAGTGATGAAGTTAGGCATTAACTTGCCATTTGCATCAACCACGTGGAAATATTTTTGGTGTTCTTTCATGGAGGCAATTAAAGCTTCAGCAGGAACTTGCAAAAAGCGCTCTTCAAATTTACCCGTCAACGCATTTGGCCATTCAACCAACGCAGTTACTTCATCCAACAAGTCTGCGTCAATAACCGCAACACCACCCACTTTTTTAGCTTCGGCATTTACTTGTTTTGCAATTTCTTCTTTGCGTAAATCAAAATCAGCCCACACAAAACCGGTGTGCTTTAATTCTGACTCATAATCGGTGGCACTTTTTAGTACAATTTCGTGATTATGATGAAAGCGATGTCCGCGAGTGTTGCGATTTGCTGTCAGGCCAAGAATATTTGCACTCACAACTTCATTGCCGTAAAGCATTACTAGCCAATGAACAGGGCGAACAAACTCTTCGCGTTTTGCGCCCCACTTCATGCGTTTGGCGATTGGTAATTTCGCAAGAGCATCACTAACAACACCTTGCAGTAAATCAATTGTCTTTTTGCCTTGTGTAGAAATTCTTGCAACAAGCTTTTCAACTTTGCCATCGCTCTCCGCTTTTAATTCAGAGGCATCAATGCCATTCTTTTCAGCAAATGCAAGCGCCGCTTTAGTTGGCTTGCCTTCCGCATCAAATGCGATAGCCGCTGGTGGGCCCCAAACAACTAGCTCCTTAGAGGGAGTTTCGTCTGCAATATTTGATACTAAAACAGCCAAGCGACGCGGTGCAGCAAATTTAACGGTTGCACCAAAAGATATTTCTAATGCGCTTAAACCATTTTGAATATTTTCTAGAAATGCAGTCGATAAACCAGATAAAGCTTTAGGTGGTAATTCTTCAGTACCTAGTTCAATTAAAAAATCAGTCATTATTTTTCCTCCGCAGATGCAGCTAAAAGCTCATTACGTAGCGCTTCTGGGGCTAAGGGGAATCCAAGTTCTTTACGCTTATCGTAATAAGCTTGTGCAACCGCGCGCGACAAAGTGCGAACACGCAAAATAAAACGTTGACGCTCAGTTACTGAAATTGCATGGCGGGCATCCAACAAGTTAAACGCATGCGATGCTTTCATCACCAACTCGTACGCAGGCAACGGCAAATTTTTTGTCATCACTCGTTGAGATTCTTTGTCGTAAAAATCAAACGCATTAAATAAGAAATCGCTATCGGCTTCTTCAAATTTGTAAGTGGATTGATCTAAT
>SXGR01388833.1_pt1 | contig 66681 bp, 57 predicted proteins | sample 3174711 | NCBI WGS metagenome assembly SXGR01 (sample SAMN11356860, study PRJNA531348) | freshwater metagenome | isolation source: freshwater sample F1-60 | place: China: Fuxian Lake, Yuxi | collected 2017-12-25 | reverse complement strand
GTGTAATGCACCGCGGGGTAGATGCGCATCGGCATCTTGTAGGGGTTCTCATCAGTGATGCGGTCGTACATTTCGAATAGGTTGTCGTAACGGTCGCGAATGACGTCTTCGCCGAGACGATCAATGGCTGCACCGAAGTCGAGATAGACACCGTTCTTTTGGGGGCCGACCCCGCGACCCGCATCGACTTCGCGCTTCGCGGCGCGGGATGCGATGTCGCGCGGTACCAGGTTGCCGAACGCTGGGTAGCGCCGCTCAAGGTAGTAGTCGCGGTCTTCTTCAGGAATCTGGTGAGCCGGACGTGCATCGTTGGAGTCTTTCGGGACCCAGATACGCCCGTCGTTGCGCAACGATTCACTCATGAGCGTGAGCTTCGATTGGAAATCGTCGCTCGCAGGGATGCATGTCGGGTGAATTTGTGTGTAGCAAGGGTTAGCGAAGTAGGCACCTTGTTTGTGCGCGCGCCATGCCGCGGTCACATTGGACTGCATGGCGTTGGTAGAGAGGTAAAACGCATTGCCGTACCCGCCAGATGCGACCACGACTGCGTGTCCAGCGAGCGAAAACACTTCGCCGCTTACGAGGTTGCGACACACGACGCCGCAGGCAACGCCGTCTTTCACAACGAGCTCCAGCATCTCGGTGCGGTTGTATAACTCAGCCATGCCGAGGCCGACGACACGCATCATTGCCTGGTACGCACCGAGCAAGAGTTGCTGTCCAGTTTGACCGCGTGCGTAAAACGTGCGCGACACCTGCGCGCCACCGAATGAACGGTTGTCGAGCATGCCGCCGTATTCACGGGCGAAGGGCACGCCTTGCGCGGCACATTGATCGATGATGTTGACCGAAACTTGCGCGAGTCGGTGCACATTGGCCTCGCGGGCGCGGAAATCGCCGCCCTTCACGGTGTCATAAAACAAACGGTGGACGCTGTCGCCATCGTTTTTGTAGTTCTTCGCTGCGTTGATGCCGCCTTGTGCCGCGATCGAGTGTGCGCGTCGTGGCGAATCGTGAAAGCTGATTATTTTGACGTCGTAGCCAAGTTCGGCGAGCGAGGCGGCCGCCGATGCTCCCGCGAGACCTGTGCCAACGACGATCACGGTGAATTTCCGCTTGTTCGCTGGATTTACAAGTTTCACGTCGAATTTGTGGTTGTCCCACTTGTCGGCGATGGGGCCGTCGGGGATCTTGGAATCGAGGGTCATGGGTGGTTCCCTTCGGCTGTTTCGTGTGCTTCAGGGATTGCGGTGGCACACGGTCGCTCATCGGCAATTGGCGTGCGTACCTTGCCGCAGGTTGGTTCGACGACGTGAAGTTGCACCAACAGCGGGAAGCTCACATTGCCGACAACCACGAGCGCCGCGAACCCTCGAGCGAAGTGGCGACGAAAAGCGTTGATGCGGGGATTGTTGACGCCAAGGCTTTGAAACATGCTCCATGCGCCGTGCGTGAGGTGCAACCCGAGTGCCAAATTGGCAATCACGTACACACTCGCGATTAATGGCCGTTGCAGCGAATACACCAGGTTGTTGTATGCGTCGCCGCGGAGGTGATGAGGTCCTGCACCCCAGGTGAGATCGGCCAAATGAAAGATGAGGTACGCGAGCACGATGACGCCCGAGTAGCGCATCGTGCGAGAGGCATAATTCGCCGCGAGGTAGTCGCGCGGAGATTGGTAGTTCTTCGACCGCGCTTTGCGGTTGGTTTGGGTGAGCGTCACCGCAGCGTGGATGTGAACTGCGAAGGCGGCGCCGAGCCCAATTCGCACGACCCACAGCAACACGGTGCGTGGGAGCAGGTGGCCCGGCATATCCCGAAGCGCTTCGCCGTAGAGGTTGATCTCTTCGCGGCCGAGGTACAGCTTGAGATTGCCGACTAAGTGGCTGACCACGAAGCCCATGAGCATGAGGCCCGAGAGCGCCATGACCCATTTCTTGCCGACGGCGGAACGGTAAAATTCGACGGGCCAGGGCGCCTTGCGGCGATCCTTGCGGATCTTGGCCACCGTAGAACGCTGCACTGCTTGAGCCACGCAGGTCTCCAATGCGTAGAAATTCAGTTGAGAACTTGCCGAAGCTAATCCTCACCCGGCGTGGGGTGCGGAATCGACGGTGCGTTGACCCACGCGCGCTTCGCCTCGCGAAGCGCGCGTGTCATCCAATTCGGCTCCGGGCTTCGAACTACCAACATGCAATCGCGAGGGCGGCGCGCTCGACAACTCTTTGTGGGCTACGTGGTGATGGCTGCGGTGTTGTCTGTCGCGAGCCCCGCCGCCGCCCACCCGCTGGGCAATTTTACGACCAACCAGTACTCGGGGCTGCGGGTCGGCCAGGGTTCAGGTGTAGTGGACTACGTGGTCGATTATGCCGAAATCCCCACGTACCAACAGCGCGCTGAACTCGATGTCAATCGCAATGGGCAATACGACAAGCCCGAACTCGAGGCCGCAGCGCCCGAGCGGTGTGAATCGCTACTTGACGCACTGTCGATGACCATTGACGACAAGGCCGTCGCATTGGGGGTCGTGAAGTCGCAGATGTCAACGAGTCCGGGCCAGGGCCTCCCGACGCTGCGGGTTGAGTGCAGCTATGCGTGGGCGGGGGCGCGCCCATCGGGGACACTTCGGTTTCGGAATTCCAATTTTGAAGATCGAGTGGGTTGGCGTGAAATCACCGCGGTTGGCGATCGCACGAAGCTTCGTAATTCGACTACTTCGCCAACATCAGCGAGTAACCGTCTGCTTGCGTATCCGAGCGACGAACTGAAATCTCCGCCTGACGTCCGCGTAGCTTCATTGCAATATCAACCCGGAGGCGTTGCAGCACCCTTGGTGCAATCGAACCCGCTGACGGAACGGTATGAGGGACTTACCGGTTGGTTTACTCAGAGCGTGCAAGCCAAGCGCCTCACGCTTGGGCTCGCGCTGCTCGCTATTGCGGCCGCCCTCATTCTTGGTGCCTTCCATGCGCTGTTTCCGGGCCACGGCAAGACTGTGATGGCCGCGTACCTTGTGGGCCAGCGCGGGTCGGCACGACAAGGTGTGACCCTTGGGCTGACCGTTGCCGTCACCCATACCATTGGCGTGCTGGTGCTCGGTCTCGTGTTGACCGCAACGCAGAGCTTCGCTCCCGAAACGGTGTATCCCTATCTTGGCGTTGCAAGTGGCGTGCTGTTCGCAGCCTTGGGGGTCACGCTGTTTGTGCGGGCCATTCGACAGCGTTCGACCCTCTTCGCACATGGTCACTCTCATGGCGGCCATTCTCATGGCGGCCACTCCCACCATTCGCACTCCCGCGCGGAGCACAGCCACGACCACCATCACGACCGCCATCACGACCACGATCACGACGGGGCTCATTCGCACGTGGGCCACGGCGAGTCGGCGAATACGCAGCCATTGCGCACCCGCAGCTTGGTCGCGATGGGGTTCGCGGGCGGCTTAGTACCTACGCCGAGCGCCGTTGTGGTGCTATTGGGCGCGACGGCAATTGGCCGGGCGTGGTTTGGTGTTTTGCTCGTGGTGTTTTATGGGCTTGGTATGTCGGCCACGCTGATCGCCGCAGGTTTGGCCCTGGGTTGGGCTCGTAAGCGATTTTCCATTGAACGGGCCAGCGAGCGCGCTTTGCGCCTCGCCTCGTTGCTGCCGATCCTCACGGGTGTGGTTGTCACCGGCGGCGGGCTTGTGCTCATCGGGCGAGCGCTCAGCGGGTCGTAAGGAACGACCCGCCCGATCTCATTCGGTTGCGCCATCCGGTTGCGTCATCGGCTGCGAATAGTGGTCATGGTTGCGAAAAGTTCAACAAGGGCAGTGCTCTGCGCAGTACTTGCAATGACTATCGGACTCGGCGCATGTGGCTCTCAGACTTCAGAATCAGGCGCGGCAGGGGGTCGGCTGCAGATCGCAACTACCGTCGCTCCGATCACGAGCATCGTCGCGAACGTTGTCGGTGATCTCGCGGATGTGAAGGGTGTTGTGCCCGAAGGCACCAATTCACACACATTCGAACCCACGCCGGAAGTGGCGAGAACTCTGGCGAATGCCGACGTCGTCTTCGTGAATGGCTTGAAGCTCGAAGACCCGACCAAACAACTCGCGGCCGAGAATCTCAACGACGGCAGTGAGATTGTGGAGCTTGGCAATCTAACCATTGCGCCGAGTGAGTACATCTACGACTTTTCATTCCCCAAAGATGGCGGCAAGCCAAATCCGCACTTGTGGACGAACCCCCCGATGGTGAAGCAGTACGCACGAGTAGTTGCCGAGGTCGTGAAACGCCGCGACCCTCGCAACGCGGATGCGTATCAAATCAACCTCGTGAGGTTTATGAACAAGGTTGACGAACTCGATGCGGCGATGAAGACAGCCAGCGCGACGATGACCGAGTCGCAGCGGCAATTGCTGACCTATCACGACGCCTATGCGTACTTCGCGCAGCACTTCGGCTGGACCATTCTTGGTGCTATTCAGGTATCAAACTTCGAAGATCCAACTCCTCAAGAGGTCGCGGGCCTGATTGACCAAGTTCGGGTTGCGAAGGTTGCGGCGATCTTTGGGTCGGAAGTTTTTCCGAGCCCAGTGTTGCAACAGATTGGCAAAGAATCCGGCGTGGAGTATGTCGATGTGTTGCGTGACGATGACTTGCCGGGTGCCGTTGGCGAACCTGAACACTCCTGGCTCGGATTGATGCGATTCAACTACATCACGATGGTGGAAAGCCTTGGTGGGAATGCTTCTGCACTCAAAGCAGTGGTGGTAGAGAACACCGCGCCCGACACTGCGAAGTATTCGCAATGAGTGTTGCTCTGGTGGCGATGCACCGGGTGAGTTGCGCCTACGGGCGCGACCGAGCACTCGAAGATGTTTCGATGGTCGTTGAACCCGGTGACTTCATTGGGATTGTGGGGCCGTCGGGATGCGGGAAGACGACGTTGCTGCGATCGATCTTGGGAACCATGCAACCGTGTGATGGGCAAGTTGTCCGACGGGAGCGTCTCAAGATCGGCTACGTGCCGCAAGTGGAAACCGTTGACTGGCAATTCCCCGTCACTGTGCGTGAAGTGGTGTCGATGGCGAAACCAACTTCACGATGGAGTCCGTGGTCGACTCGTGAAGAACGTTCGACTGTGGACGCGTTGTTGGAGCGACTGGGCGTTGGCGGCTTAGCGCACCGTCACATTCGTGAGCTGTCGGGCGGGCAACAGCAGCGCGTGTTTATTGCTCGTGCACTTCTCCGCGCGCCTGAATTGCTCGTGCTTGACGAACCGACTTCGGGCGTTGATGTTCGTACTCGTCATGAGATGTTGCATCTGTTGGCCGAACTCAATGAACCTGGGTTGGCGGTCTTGGTAACTACTCACGACCTCAATGGTCTTGCCGCTCATCTTCCACATTTGATGTGCCTGAATCGACGAGTTATCGCGGCAGGCGCACCACGCATGGTGCTCAATCCCCGCGTGCTCGAAGCAACGTTTGGCGCACCGATGGCCGTACTGGAGCATGCTGGGATGCCGTTGGTGGTCGATGATTACACGCATTTCAATGATCAACTGTTTCGGACCAAGGAGGCTTAATCATGGAGTCGCTGCTTGATCCGTTTCAGTATCTTTTCTTTCAAAAGGGGATGCTGGTTGCCACGATTGCTGGGGCGCTCTGCGGAGTCGTAGGGGTGTACGTGGTGTTGCGCGGAATGAGCTACATCGGGCATGGCTTGAGTCATGCGATCTTTGGGGGAGCTGCCGCTAGCTCGATTATTTCGTTTAACTATTTCATCGGTGCCGGGTTGTGGGGATTGGTCTCGGCGTTGATGATCGGCAAGGTCACGCGGCGAAAAGTCATTGGCTCGGATGCGGCGATCGGCGTGATCACGACAGCTTCGTTCGCGTTGGGTCTCGCATTGTTCGCCACCTTTGGGTCGGCTCGCAAGAGCGTTGATGCCGTGCTTTTCGGGAGCATTCTCGGAGTTTCCAGCACCGATATATGGGCGCTTGTCGGTATGTCGTCCTTCACCGCGGCAGTGTTGGTGTTGAACTATCGCCCTTTGCTATTTGCAACTTTCGACCCTGACGTTGCTGCAGTTTCAGGCGTGAACACCGCAAGGGTTGACGCCTTGTTGATGCTGGTACTTGCAGGGTCGATTTTGGTCACGATGAAAATCATCGGCGTGTTGCTGATTGCGGCATTGCTCGTGATTCCGGCATCGATTGCTCGCCTACTCACGAACAGTTTCGCCCGGATGCTCAGCTATTCGGGCGTCATCGGAGCGCTGACGGGTGCGACCGGGATGTACCTCAGCTACCACCTCAACGTCAGTGCGGGAGCGAGCATTGTGCTCGTCGGTGCTGTGGTATTTGTCGTCGCTTTTGGCGCGACCACAATGAAACGTCAGGTTGTCGTGGTGGGCTGAGGCACTGTGGTTGGTGCCACTGTCGTGGTTGGAGCCTTGGTGGTGGTCGTGGCTGGTGGCTTTGTGGACGCGGTCGTCGCAGGCGGTGCGGTGGTCGTAGTTGGTGCCGTCGTGGTCGTGGTGGCCCGCGGGTTTGTGCGAGGCGTCGTGCGGCTTCCACGCGGCGCTTGCGTGCCCATGACGTATACCGGCTCGCCCTTATGCACCAAGGTTGCGAAATACGTGGCGATGTCCATCGGGATTCGGGCGCAACCGTGCGAGGCCGGGTACACCGGAACTGATTCAAGCCCGTGCACGGCAATTCCGCCGTTGAAATAGTACGGATTCCAGAGCTTTCCGAGTTTGCTTGTGCGCCAACCCTTGATGTTTCTCGTCATGGTGTAGCGGCCGGTTGGCGTGACCGCATACTGACATCCCTGGTCGCCGCCACAGAAGTGTTCGCCGTTGCCTGTCGAGGTGGTGGTCATCAGCACAATTTCCCATTTCGTCCAGACGATGAGGATCTGTCGATCAAGGTCGATCTCAACTCGATCGGCTTCGCCGTTCGGGACTAGCGGAGTCGGGTATTTGAATTCGCTGATCGCGACGCGGGTGGCTGCGTCGATGCGTCCGGTTCGGGGCAGGCCGTAAATCTTCTGAACGGTTTCGACCGCATATCGCATGTTCCGATCGAACCGCCCGTCGAGTGCCCCCGGATCGAAGCGCATGCTCTTGAGCCGGGCTTCGTAGGCGGCAACGACGGGTCCTGATGCGTACTGCCCGAGCCCGTTTCGCGGAATCTCCGGCATTGTTGCGTTCGCCGGGTTCTGCATCTCGGGGTGGGTGGTCGTTGTAGTTGGAAGGGTTGTTGGTGTCGTTTTGGTCGTTGACGTCACCACCGGACGTGAGGTAGTCGTGGACGGCCGCGTGCTGGTCGCTTGGGCCGCGGGCAACTTCGGGTCGTCGAATCCGAGGATGTATCCGTACGTGCCGATGCTGGCGGCGGCGACTGCTGCGGCAGTCCCGGCCACGATCACACTGCTACGGACCCACTTGGAAACTTGCACGGCCAAACCCTGTCTCGTCGCGCGTTAGTGCGGCAAGACTAGTGCGCGATGTGGCCTCGACGGGATCAGGCGAGCGCGTTACGCAGTCGGCTGAGCTGCGTCTTCGAGCAGCTCGCGTAGTTCGCTGTCGTCGAGCACGGCTGTGCGCAGATCTAGCAAGTAGTCAACAACCTCGTGGCCTGCGATGAGATCGCGGGATGCGAACCGCGCCAATGCTCCGTCGATCATGGTGACGATGCCGGTTTGGTTCATCTTGGCCTCCTGGATATTGCGACTGGATGGCAACTTAACACCATCATCGACAAAAACTTGGTCGGGTTTTGCACAACTTGAAATAGGCCACGTTTGCCGCGTGATCCGGCCGTTGCGGGCCTAGTTCGGTAATTCGGCACCAATCTCGTCGAGACCCTGTTGGAGCGTGTTCCATGCGAGCGTTGCGCACTTGATCCTGACCGGAAATTTGACGACGCCTTGCAAGGCTTCAAGGTCGCCAAGCCGAACGCCTTCGAGGTCGGCGGCAAGATCGGTGCCGTCGGATTCGCCTTCGAGCTTGCTCTCGTGGATTGACATCAGTGCTTTGAATGCTCGTATGAGTAGGCGAGCCTCCTCCACGCTCTTTCCTTTGACCGCGTCACTCATCATTGAGGTTGATGCTTGGCTGATGGAGCAACCCTGTCCGCTGATTTTGATGTCAACGACGAGTCCGGATACGGAGTCGACATCGAGGTATACCGCGACTTCGTCGCCGCACAGAGGGTTAAATCCTTCGGTCTTGTGTGCCGGTGGCACTGCAAGTTCTCCGCGGTTGCGAGGTGAACGGTAATGATCGAGGATGATCTCTCTGTAGAGGTCTTCGAGGCCAGCCATGGGGGAATCCTATCGAGTTATGTCGGCATGCTCGCAGAACGAGCGGTCGATCAGATTGCGAAGAACTTTTCAGCTTTGATGAGCGCCGCGACCAGACAGTCGACGTCGATTTCATCGTTGTACATGTAGAAGCTGGCGCGGCTAGTGGCGGGTACACCAAGTTGGCGCATCAGCGGTTTTGCGCAGTGATGCCCGGCGCGCACGCAAACGCCGTCTTCATCAAGTACTTGACTGATGTCGTGGGCATGTATGCCGTCGAACAGAAACGAGATCGCGCCGCCTCGGATCGAAACGTCGCGCGGCCCGTAGACGGTAAGCCGATCAGCGAACTCGTCGTGGAGCGCGTCGAGTGCGTATCTGGTGAGGCGCATTTCGTGGTCACGGATTGCATCCATACCCAATGAATCCAGGTAGTCGACCGCCGCGCCAAACCCAATCGCTTCAACGATCGCTGGAGTTCCGGCTTCGAACTTCCACGGAATGTCGTTGGTCGTGAAACCCTCAAGGCGGACATCGCGAATCATTTCGCCTCCCCCGAGAAACGGGGGCATCGCTTCGAGGATCTCCGCTTTCGCCCACAACGCACCTATGCCACTCGGGCCGCACATTTTATGGGCAGAAAACGCAACGAAGTCGGCGCCCCAATCGCGGACATTGGTTGCGACATGAGGGATGTACTGACACGCGTCGATCAATACGAAAGCGTCGTGTGCGCGTGCCGCGGCGATCAACGGCGCTAGTGGGTTGATGGTGCCCAGCACGTTTGACATCGCCGTGACGCTCAAGAGTTTGGCGCCGTCGAGAAGTATGTCGAGACGTGTGAGATCGAGGGTGAAATCAGCGTTCATCGGGATCCAGCGCAATTCGATCCCGCGTTCCGCGGCGAGCATCTGCCACGGAACCACGTTGGCGTGGTGTTCCATATGAGAAATGACGACGGCGTCACCAGCGTGGAGATTGGCGCGAGCCCATGAGTAAGCCACCAGGTTGATGGCTTCCGTCGCGTTGCGCACGAAAATGAGCTCGCGCGCCTCGCTCGCTCCTATGAACTTAGCGACTTTCGCACGAGCCTTCTCGAATTCTGCTGTGGCGCGTTCTGCGATTTCGTAGACGCCACGGTGCACGTTTGCGTAATGATGGCGATACGCGTGGTCCATTGCATCGAGCACAGCCAGTGGCTTTTGGGATGATGCCGCCGAGTCCAAAAATACCAGGCGGTTGCCGCGTGACTTCGTGTTGAGAATTGGAAAGTCGGCTTTGATGCGCTCGACGTCGAGCGGGCTCATGTTGTTGACGCCGCAGAGTTTCGGAACGCGTCGAAACCGTCGATTTCGACCTGCTGTGCGAGCTCGGGACCGCCGCTGCGAACTACTTGGCCGTCCACTAGCACGTGCACAACGTCGGGAGCGAGGTAGTCGAGCATGCGTTGATAGTGGGTGATCACCAAAATCCCGAGATCAGGGCGCTCCTTGCGTACCTCAGCGATGCCGTCGCCGACTGCCTTCAACGCATCAATGTCGAGGCCGCTGTCAGTTTCGTCGAGTATCGCGAAGTCGGGTTCGAGCAGCGCCATTTGCAGGATCTCGTTGCGCTTGCGCTCGCCGCCGGAGAAGCCTTCATTCAAGTATCGCTCCGTGAAGCGGTTGTCCATACCAAGGCGCTTCGTCCATTCCATGATCTTGAGCCGGACTTCAAGCACCGAGAAGTTGTCGATACCTTTGCGAATTGCCATCGCTTGACGTAAGAAGCTGAAAACGCTTACGCCGGGAATCTCCTCTGGGTGTTGGAAACCAAGAAACAGGCCCCGAGCCGCCCGATCGCCGGGTGAGAGGTGCGTGATGTCTTCACCCTGGAACCGGACTTTGCCAGCGCTCACGACATACGCAGGATTACCGAGCAGCACGTTCGCGAGGGTGCTTTTCCCCGACCCGTTTGGACCCATCAACGCGTGCACTTCGCCAGCGGGGACCTTGAAATTCACACCGTTGAGTATGGGATTGCCGTCGACCTCAGCGTGGAGGTCTTCAATTTCCAGAGCCATTTCGGCAGTGACCATGGGCTGCAGTGTAATTCCACTACGGCGGTAGTGAAAATTGTGAGGCCGGCCCAGCGCTTCGCTATGCGTCGATCGCCGAGCTACGTCGAAGGGGTCGACAAGCTCACCGCAAAATCTCCGTCGGGATCAGTCCACCAGTGCGTCATGGTGAGCCCGGCGTCCGCGAGTTCGGATTCCACCCGGTCTCTGCGAAATTTGGCGCTGATCTCGGTGCGCATTTGTTCGCCTTGGGCGAACCGCACCACCTGGTTGAGGGCGACCACTTTGACTTCGAGATCGCGGCGGGCCTCAAGGCGCATCTCGATCCACTGGCGTTCAGGAACCCATGCAGCAACATGGGTGAAGTCGCTGTGATCGAAATCAGCATCGAGTTCTCTGTTGAGTACTGACAGAAGATTCTTGTTGAACAACGCCGTGATACCAGCTTGGTCGTCGTAGGCGGCGATGAGGCGCTCGGGTGCCTTCACCAAGTCGGTGCCCAACAGAAAGTGGTCTCCGAGTTGCAGTTGGTTTGCGACGTCTTGAAGAAACGTTGCTCGTTTTGCAGGTTCGAGGTTGCCGATTGTGCCGCCGAGGAACGCTATGAGTCGCTTCCCGCCGACGGGCAGCGTGTGGAGGTGCTGTTCGAAGTCGCCGACTACGGCGTGGACTTCGGTGCCGGGATAGTTGGTGCTGATCAGAGCGGCGGCAGCGCGCAGCGTTTGTTCGCTGACATCGAACGGCATGAATCGTCGCAGCGTGCCCTCACTGCGTAGCGCGTCGAGCAGCACCGTCGTTTTGTCAGAAGTGCCCGAGCCGAGCTCGATCAGGGTGTCCGCTTTGGTGACTTCGGCGATGGTTGCTGCTTGCGTCATAAGGATCGAACGTTCGCAACGGGTCGGGTAGTACTCCGCAACTTTGGTGATTTCGTCGAACAACTGCGAGCCGTAGTGGTCGTAGAACCATTTCGGTGGAATGTCTTTTGGCATCGCGTTGAGGCCAGCTTGCGCGTCGTTGCGCAACGCGTGATGCATCGTCTCAGGCGCGAGATGTACGTCGACGGTGATCAACGTTGCATCAAATTTCCTGCGCGGACTCATGGCTTGACATCGCGAGCGAGGCGAATACCTGAGAACATCCAACGCTGATGTGGGTAGAAGAAGTTTCGGTAGCTGGCCCGAATGTGACTTGCGGGTGTGGCGAACGATCCACCTCGTAGCACCATCTGGTTGCTCATGAATTTGCCGTTGTACTCGCCGACCGCGCCGGCAGCAACCGCGAATCGCGGATAGGCAAGATATGCCGAACCGGTCCACTCCCACACGTCGCCGAACATTTGCGAATCGCGATTGAGGCAGGGAGTCGGATGTAACCGGAAATCAAAGGGGGTTTCTTCATTGAGCAAATGACCGGCGGCTTGTGTTTGGGCGTTCTCTGTTTGCGCGGCCGATTCCCATTCGAATTCCGTTGGGAGCCGAGCGTTACTCCAACGAGCGAACGCATCGGCCTCGTAGTGACTGATATGAACGACGGGGTCGTGATCGCGGATTACTTCTCGACCGTGCAAGGTGAACGATGTCCAAGTGTTGAGTTCATCGAGTTGCCAGTACAACGGAGCGTTCCAACCTTCGCGTCGCGCCGTGTGCCACCCATCAGAGAGCCAAAGCTCGGGCCGTTCGTAGCCATCGTCTTCGATGAACGCGATCCATTCGGCGGTGGTAGTCAGGCGATGCGCAAGCTGGAACGGTTGGACGAGTTCGGTGTGAATCGGTGTTTCGTTGTCGAACGCGAATTCAAAATCGGTAGCTCCGATATCGACGATCCCGCCCTCATGCGTGGTGAACGACAAACTGTTTGCAGGTGAGTGCGATTCGTCGGTGGAGTTGTTGGCGCACTTCACGTAGTGGTCTGCGAATGAGTTTCGAGACATCGCGTGCTTGATATCCATGAGTAGCAGCTCTTGATGCTGCTGTTCATGGTGTAGGCCGAGTTCGATTCGCTGGCACACGGCTGCAAAGAGGCGAGCGGATGCAGTGGTGAGTAGTTCCGCGATGGCGTGATCGACGTGCGCGCGGTAACGAGCAATTTCTTCACACGATGGTCGGCTGAGGAGCCCCCGTTCGGCTCTTGCGTGGCGCTCGCCTACCGCGTTGTAGTACGAGTTGAAGAGATACGTGAAATGCGGGTCGAACTGTCGATAACCCGCGGCCTCGGGTACAAGAATGAATGTCTCGAAAAACCAGGTTGTGTGCGCTCGGTGCCACTTTGACGGGCTTGCATCAGCCATGGACTGCATACATTGATCTTCGTCAGTGAGCGGGACTGCGAGTTGCTCAGTGAGCGCCCGGACGCGACGAAATGTTGCGAGGAGGGTGTCGCGATCGTGACGTACGGCCGTGGTTACCAACGTAGGTCCGAGAAGTGGTCACCAGCCACGGTCGACCCATTGCTGAATATGAGGTCGTTCGGTTCCGATCGTTGTGTCGAGGCCATGGCCTGGCAGCACAAGTGTCGCGGCGGGCAGCGTGAAGAGACGGCGATCGATTGAATCGATTATTTGGGTGAAGCTGGCTTGCTTGTGCGAGGAGGTGTTGCCTGCCCCCCCTGGAAACAACGTGTCCCCCGTAAAGAGCAGAGGGTGGTTGACAAGCTCAAACGATATCGACCCCGGTGTGTGGCCGGGGTTGTGAATGGTTCTGAGGCGGAGGTTTCCCACCTGGTGGACATCTTCATCTTCGATGACGAAATCGTAGTTGGGAAGCATGTCCGCATCGCCGTTTGCGATCCCAACATCGATACCTGCGTCGCGTGCGGCTGTGACCGCCTGAATGTGATCCCAGTGCCCATGGGTAGTGAGCACTCTTCGCACCCCGAGCCTCAGCGCGAGGGGAATGAGGAAGTCGTGTTCATTGGCGGCATCGATCAACACGGCATTGCCGGTTGTCTTACAACGGACTACGTACGAGTTGTTTTCAAATGGTCCGACGATGATCTTGTCGATCCGCACATCAGCGGTTTCAAAGTGAGCAGGGCGCGGCGCAGTCATGCTGCGAGGGTAGGCCCAACCGCACGTCGATTGCTACAAAAGCCAGGTTTTGGAGCTCATCGCCGGTAGCGTATGGGCGCGGAGGTGGCTCAAATGCCCGAATCATGTGACGTTTCTGTCGTCTTGCCGGTTTACAACGAGCGCGACCATGTCGTGGCCGAAATCGATCGAATTAAAACGGCGCTTGATGCCTCGGAGTTTTCGTACGAGATCATTTGCGTCGATGACTGTTCGACTGATGGGAGCGGCGAGGTGCTGCGCGGGGTTGAAGGTATTCGCCTCATCACCATGCCGCGCAATGGCGGGTCGGGCACGGTGAGACGCATCGGAACGCGGGCCGCTCGTGGCGATGTCGTGGTATGGACCGATGCCGACATGACCTACCCCAACGAGATGATTCCGCAGTTGGTGCGCGAACTCGCCGGTTACGACCAGATCGTCGGCGCTCGGACCACCGAAGAAGGCACTATCAAGATGCTTCGAGTGCCGGCGAAATGGACGATTCGCAAACTCGCCTGTTATCTGGCGCAGACCGATATCCCCGACCTCAATTCAGGCCTCCGGGCCTTTCGCCGAGATGTCGCCGACCAGTATTTGCACCTGTTGCCGGCGGGCTTCTCATGCGTCACGACCTTGACAATGACGTTTTTGTCGAATGGCTATTCGGTGAAATACAAAGATATTCCGTACTCGAAACGGGCCGGGAAATCGAAGTTTCACCCCGTCAAAGACACGCGTCGATATGCCTTGCAGGTTGTCCGCATGATCTTGTCCTATGAGCCCTTGCGGGTGTTTATGCCGGTGGGTTTGCTGCTCGGGCTGTTCGGTGTCGTAAAAACTGTGTTCGATATCGTGCGTTTCGCCGACAATCATGTTTCGAACAATTCGCTGCTGATTTTGTTTGCGGCCTTTCAAGTCATCGCGATTGGCCTCCTCGCCGACCTCCAGGTTCGATTGGCGAAACCATCTCGCGAAGTCCCGTCTGCCGCTTCGATGGCGATGGAGCGAGACGTACATATTCCCGTCCACAATGTGTCGGTGGCTGAGCACCAATCCGCGAGCGAAGTGGTGCTTCCGCGTGGTTGACGCAAGTGCGGGCGCGACTCCAATAGAAGTCCCGATTGGGAATCATTACGATAAATATGCGGCCAAGAATCCCATCGCTCGCAAGTTGATGGCGGGGTTCATGACGGCGTTGGATGCGGCGTTGCCAGATGAGAAACCGGCGACCGTGTTCGAACTGGGCATGGGCGAAGGTGAAGTCACTGATCGGGTGCGCGCTCGTTATGGTGATGTCGTGATCACTGGCCTCGACTTGCCGGACGCGGGTCTAGCCACACATTGGAATTCTCGAAATCTGGATGGCTTGTTTGGTGATGCTGGCGCACTACCGGTGCGTAGCGATTCGTGCGATCTCGTGCTTGCCATTGAAGTACTTGAGCATCTGGCGGACCCGCGTGCAGCGTTGCGCGAACTTTCGCGGATTTCTCGGCGCGACGTTGTCGTGAGCGTGCCCAATGAGCCGACGTGGCGCGTACTCAACTTGGTTCGCGGTTCTTACATCAAAGATCTTGGAAATACGCCTGGGCATATTCAACACTGGAGCGCCAAGTCATTTTCGGCGATGATTGCCGAATACTTCGATGTTGTGTCGGTTGCGAAGCCATTGCCGTGGACCATCGTCCGAGCGCGCGCACGTCGTTCATAGTTCGTCGACCGTTGGTTCCGCTGACGCGCTTGCTGATTGTGATGTAGGCGGTGTCGAGCGCTCTTGGACGCTGAGACCAACTCTCGTTCGCAGTATCAGGGGCGCCAGCGCGGCGCCCGCGCCGTCGACAAGCATGAACATGAGTCGAGCGACCAATGAGGTGGTGACGGCGATACCGGGGCCGAGTGCCACTATGGCGGTGAACGCGCTTTCTCGAACTCCAATACCGCCGGGCGTGGGGATGAAGATGAAACCAACAATCCAACTTACGACGGTACCGGCGAAGACGCGACCGACCGGCGCATGCGGATCGAGGGCGCGAGCGACCGTCGCAGTGGAGAGACCAATGGCAATCCACGCGGGCACGTAGCCCGCTACAAGGCGCAAGGTGGTCGCGAATGGAGGTACTTCAAAGGTGAATTCTCGCTTCGTGAGTTTGCGAACGAGATGCAGGAACGACGCTGCGACCTTCGGGTGCAGCACTCCGAGGCCGAACGGGACGACGAGCAGAATCAGCCACACCTTTGCATTGCCGTCCGCGAGCCCCGAGAATGGGATCGCGGCTGCCGCGACACACGCGGCGCCGACTTGAAGGCATAGCAGCGAAAGCGCGACGCTTCCGTAGGCGCTGCTGCGAGCAAGCCCGCCTCGCCGCGCAAGTTCTGCGCGCCCGACGACGGTCCACACGCCACCAGGAACGTATTTGCCGATTTCTCCGACGAAGTACCAGCGCACAACCGTGCGGCGATTCACTTCGGGAGCACCCAACGCAATCAGGACAGGACGCCAGGCAAGTCCGATTGCGATCATCCCCAGCAATGCCAGCGCCAGCGCGACCACGAGCTGTCCGGCATTCACGTTGCTGACCCGGTCTTGCACTTGCGTCCATTGTTCGTTGATTTTGATGCCAACGAACATCAGACCGGCGATGCCGATCACCCCACCAAATACTAACGATGGCGGGATCTTGCGACGGCTCGACATGGTGCGTCAACCCTAGGGGTCATGTCACAACGAAACGCTTTCGAGCGTCACGAAATTCGCGACCCGGATATCGCGCGGGTGCGCGAAGACCTTGCTTCGCGCACCCGCGGAATGTTGGCTACCCGGCGAAGTGGGCGCGCCAGGCGTCGGCCTCGTCCTGGGCGAACGCTTGCGTGTGATTGCAGATTCCGGCAGTGCCGTCGCTGCCTGACACCAGGAGCCGTTGGCCAACCCCAGTGATGAGTAACTCGGCTTCGGAGTTCACGATCTCGCCGTCGGGACCTGCCATGAGCGACTCGGCGTTGAGTACCACCAGACTGCCAGCCGACCCTTTGAACCACTCGGTTACTTCGAAGCTCACCCAGCCGTTGTCGATAGATGCCACCGTGGCGTCGAAGGCGAATTCAGTTCCGTCGAGGCTACTGACGTTCCAAACCATGCACGACGCCATCGTCGAGCCACCAAAAGCACCCGTGCGCGACGCGGGTTCTATGCCTTTGACTTTGCCTTGCGCCTGAGTGGTGGCCGTTGGTTTGGGCTTCGCAGCTTTGCTCCCGCTGTCGTTGATTGCGTACGCGCCAGCGCCAGCGCCGGCTACGACAACGAGCGAGGCGGCTAACCATTTGCGTGAGCGTGACGGTTGCGATGATGTTGTAGAGCCAGTTTCCATAGTGACGATCTCCTCAAAGAGTTGACGGTTGGGAAACGGCACCGTGGCGGGGTCGATTGGATCTGCGTTGGCGAGAGCCGCAAGCACATCGTCGTGGTCCTCGTTCATTGCGATCCTTTCGGTTCCGCGATTGGTGTCGTTGCCCCTATATGTCCGGCACTTTCGAGATCTTGCATCGCGCTCGCAAGGCGCCGTTTGGCTCGATGCAGCCGAACCGCAACGTTGGCCGTCGTAGTTTCGATGACGAGTGCGATTTCGGCGTGCGCGAGGCGTTCCCAAGCGGCAAGCCGCAGGATTTCTTGGTCGTCCACGCTAAGGCGGCCGAGTGCATTTCGTAGCCGCTGTGCCGCGGCGTCGTGGCGATCTGGCGCGCAGGTCACATCGATCGCCGCGCCGTCGTGAGCGGGTGCCTTCGCCACGGCGGCCGCCAGGCGTAATTGCCGGACTGCCGAACGACGGTGATTGGCGACACACCGTCGTGCGACGCCGTAGCACCATGGGAGGGCATCGGTTGCGGGCAAAGATTCGATGCGCCGCCAAACCGTGAGCCAGCACTGCGCCGAGACATCGTCGGCGTCGGCAGCCGAATCCAGGCGTCGTCGTGCATAGGCCCATACGGCGCTGTAGTGCTGCTCGTACACCGCCTCGAAACGGTCGCGGTGGGTGGAACGACTGCTGGGCACGGGCCATCCGACGATCGCCGAGGAGGTCTAGTTCCCGCGTGAGCGAGCGGGCGCGGACGTGGCCTGGTCGGGGCGAATGGCGATGGGCTGGATTCCTGACCGAATAGTCAAGTACCTTGCTAGGCATCGCAACATTCGTCGCTACCCTCTAGCTGGCATTTGTTGTCGACGATCCGATATCACGCAGAACGACCATCAAGGAGCACCACTGTGAACTTCGCATTCTCCGAAGAACAGGACGAACTTCGGCGCACAATCCGCCAGTTCCTCGAGGCCAAGTCACCCTCGGCCGAGGTGCGCCGTTTGATGGAAGGTACTGAAGGGTACGACCCGGCGGTATGGACGCAAATGGCAGAGCAACTCGGCCTGCAGAGCCTCCACATCCCCGAAGAATTCGGCGGGCAAGGTTTTACGTTTGTCGAGCTCGCAATCGTGTTCGAAGAGATGGGTCGCGTGCTGTTGTGCTCGCCATACTTCGCGACCGTCGCACTGGCCACGAACGCGATATTGAATGCCGGTTCCGCTGACGATCACAAGGCGCTGCTGGGCGGTATTGCGAGCGGCGAAACTATCGCGACGATGGCGTTTACTGAACCCAACGGCAAGTGGGATACCGCGGGCATCACCATGGAAGCCACCAAATCGGGCGATGGCTATGTGCTCAACGGCACCAAGAGTTTCGTGATCGATGGTCACAACGCGGATTTGATCGTCGTCGTTGCTCGGCTCGCGGGCACCAGCGGCACCGACGGCATTGGTTTCTTCACCGTTGCTGGTGACGCCAGTGGCCTTACCCGCACGGCGTTGTCGACAATGGACCAAACTCGCAAGCAAGCCAAGCTGGAATTCTCGAATGTCGCGGCCGCGCCGTTGGGCACTCCCGGAGATGGCTTCGCAGCATTTTCCAAAACGCTTGATCAAGCAGCCGTGTTGCTGTCCAACGAAATGATCGGTGGTGCCCAGTTCGTGCTCGACCAAAGCGTTGAGTACGCAAAAGTTCGGGTGCAGTTCGGTCGCCCCATTGGTTCGTTCCAAGCGATCAAACACAAATGTGCGGACATGCTCCTCGAGGTCGAGAGTGGCAAGAGCGCGGCGTATTACTCCGCGTGGGCCGCCGCCGAAGACAACGAAGAATTGCCGGTGGTTGCCGCGTTGGCAAAGGCCTACATCTCGGACGCGTATTTCCACTGTGCTGCTGAAAATATTCAGATTCACGGCGGCATCGGGTTCACCTGGGAGCACGACGCGCACCTGTATTTCAAACGAGCGAAGAGCTCCGAGATTTACCTCGGTGATGCCACGTACCATCGGGAACTGCTCGCGCAGCGCATCGGCATCTAGGTCGCGCGCTCGTTGCCAGGTCAGCCAAACAGGGTTCCGAAGGGAATCCTTCGCGTACACCGTTAGGTCCACATGACTGCGTTGACAGTTGTGGAATGGAACGTGCATTGGGGAGTGTCACGAGTTCCGGGTGTCGCTCGCGACCAACGTTTTGATCCGCTCGCGACTCTTGGCGACGAGCTGTTGCGGACCGCGGATGTGGTCGTGTTTCCCGAAGCTTGGCGGGGTCACGACGGTTCATCTTTCCTCGATCGATGTGGAGAATACGGGCTTCAGTATCTCGCCGAAACGCGATATCGCCCATTGAGCATCAGCACCGGTAATCGTTTCTTGACTGACCCTGGCGAGGGTTACTGGGAACTTGCGATCGCGTCGCGCCACCCTGTGATTACCGACATCGAGCTTCCTTTGGCTACCTCGTTGCGCGACGTTGTCCCGCAGCGCTGTGCTCGTTCGCTTCGCCTTGCCGTTGGCATGCATGAGGTGGATGTGACTGCATTTCACGTTTCGTCGAAGGTGTGGCTCGCGGCGCCGCTGGTGCAGTTGCGTAGCCTCGCCGCGCAACTTCGTGCCTTCGATCTTGATGGAACCAATCGACCCGCAGTGCTTGCTGGCGACGGCAATATCTGGCGGAGCTGGATTCCGGCGTTATTGCCGGGTTGGAGGATGACTGCTCGTGGCCGCACCTTTCCGGCTTGGCGGCCACATTCTCAAATCGACCACATTTGTGTGCGAGGGGAGGTCGACGTGATGGACGCCGAGGTGTTGCCATATACGCCAACCAGCGATCACCGCGCATTGCGCGCGCGTTTGCAGTTACGCTGACGCTTCGATGCTTGTAGTTGCCGCGTTTCTCGCTTTTGGATTGGTCTGCGCGATCGCCGCGTATTTCGTGTTGCGCGAGGCCAACCGCCAGGCCGTTGCACCGCGGCCGCCGACGTACAGCATGGATGAGGCCTACGCCTGGGTGGTACGCCACCTCGATGAACTCGTGGCGTCGACGCTCACGCCCGACGATGTCCGCAGTATCTTGCGGTACCAAGTGGAGTTTTTCGGACGGCAAGGGGTGACCCAAAACGGTTCTGCCCCCAACCTTGCGTCCGATGTAGTGATCGGCACTTCGGAAACTGTCGCTTACATTCTGGAACGGGGCGCGACCGACGGTAACGAGTACCTTCCTGAACAGATCTATCCAGTCGTCGAAACTCAACTCGCCTACATGCGGGCGATCGGCGCAGTCGGGCCGAGATTAACGCGACCGTGAGAGCGCTACAGCGTTACGCTCTCTGCGCGTCTTGGCTTTGGCGATTGTTCGCGATCGTCGTGATGGCAGCGTGTTGGTCAGCGCTGATCGGTGGTTCCACGACTGCTTCTGCGTATTCCAGTGGTGCGCTCGGGTCGGATCCCACAACCGTTGCGCCGCTGACCACCGTTGCGACAACGCCAGAACCGAAGCGCCCGAGTATAAACGGGACGTTGGTTGCCGGCGACCGTCCGGTTGTAGGGGTCAAGGTAACCGTTATGCAAGGCGGTGTGCTGATTGGCGCGGCTATGAGCGATAGTGCTGGCAAGTTTGCGATTGTTGTACCGAAACCAGGTGCTTTCGTGGTGGCCATCGACGTTGCAACCATTCCGCAAGGGTTCGCCCTGGCCGATCCGACGCGGTCTTCATTGCCCGACTATCGAGTGTTCGGTTCTTTCGCTCAAGTGGTTTCGTTCCCGTTCGCGGGAGAATCGAGTAGTGCCCCAAACCTCGAGCAACAAGGCGACGCGATCAGATTCTTACAGCTTGTCGTCGGCGGAATTCGGTTTGGCTTAATCGTTGGCGTTTGTGCGGTCGGGTTGTCACTGATTTTCGGAACAACAGGGTTGGTGAACTTTGCCCACGGAGAACTGGTCACCTTCGGTGCCCTCGTGGCGTTCTTTTTCAACACGAATCGTGGCGGACCACGAGTTTCGTTGGTCTTCGCTGGAATATTCGCAGTCGTTGTTGGCGGCGCGTTTGGTGGTGCACTGCAACGTGGACTATGGCAACCTATTGAGAAACGCACTTCGAATGCTGCTCGAATGCTCGTGTCGATCGGTCTCGCGCTGTTCTTGCGGTACCTATTTCAAGTCGTATTTACTGGTAATTCACGCACTTATCGACAGTATTCTGCGCAGGGTCCCTTCAAGATCGGACCAATCGAGCTTCCCGTGCGCGACTACATCGTGATGGTGCTGTGTACAGTGGCGCTACTTTCGGTAGCGTTCGTGCTGCAGCGCACTCGGCTGGGGACTGCAATACGCGCGGTCGCCGACGAAAAGGAACTTGCAGCCGCGTCGGGTATCAACGTGCAACGAATCGTTACGTATGTTTGGGTTGCAGGGGCCGCGCTCAGCGCGCTGGGCGGTGTTGTGCTGGGGGTGACGGAGAGCGTGCAATGGAACATGGGGTTTCGTTTGTTGCTGACGCTGTTCGCAGCGGTCGTTCTCGGCGGTTTGGGTAGTGCCTACGGCGCGATGGCAGGTGGCATCGCGGTAGGGCTTGCGACAGAGGTCTCCACGTTCTGGTTGCCTGCTGATTACAAAATCGCGGTTGGTCTCGGCGTGCTTGTAGCCGTGCTGCTCGCGAGGCCGCAGGGGCTGCTGGGCATCCGCGAGAGGGTTGGCTGAAATGGATTGGACCCGCATACTTTCTGATGGCCTTCGTAGCGGGCTCGGAATTAACGCTGCTGTATACGCGCTGGCGGCGGTCGGACTTAATCTTCAGTATGGCTATACGGGCTTGATGAACTACGGCCAAGCCGGATTCCTATTAGTGGGTGCTTACGGCACCGCAGTCACCGTCGATCAATGGGGCCTCCCGCTGCCGCTTGCTTTCTTATTTGGCATTGCGGCGGCAGTGGGATTTGGGTTACTCCTGGGGTTGCCGACGTTGCGGCTTCGGGCTGACTATCTCGCAATTGTGACGATCTCGGCGGCGGAAATTTTGAAGCTCTTGGTGAACACCCGTCAAGCCCAGGGATTGACCGGCGGGCCTCAAGGAATCAATGGATTCGCGAACGATTTTTTCGAATGGAATCCCATAGCGCAGGGTCGATACGGCTTCGGCGCGGTGAAGTTCTCTCATCGTGACCTTTGGGTGATTCTGGTGACGTGGGCACTTGTTGTTGTTGTGACGTTTGTGATGCGACGTTTGGTGCATAGTCCGTGGGGCCGCGTGTTGAGGGCGATTCGTGAAGATGAAGATGCGGTGAGATCGCTCGGCAAAAACGTCGTGGCCTACAAGATGCAGAGCCTTGTGCTCGGCGGTGCGATCGGTGGTCTCGCGGGCATCATGTTGGTGATGGACAAGCAATTTGTCGAGCCAAAGCTCTTTGAATCGGCGTTGACATTCTTCGTGTACGCGCTGCTGATCTTGGGAGGTCTTGCACGGCTCATGGGCCCGATCGCGGGCGGGATGTTGTTTTGGTTCTTCGTGTCAGGGTCGCAAGGATTTCTCATTGAAGCCGTTGACAACAAGTTCCTTGGTATCCACCATGTGTTACAAACCGATGACATTGGCCCAGTTCGATTCATGATCGTTGGGTTGCTCATCATGGTGCTCGTTGTTTTTCGTCCTCAAGGTGCATTCGGATCTCGCGATGACGTGAGGCTCCGGTGAGTGGCGCCAATGAAAGCACGTTGAGTTCGGAGGTCGCTGCTGCGCGGGCCGCACTGCGGATGGTTACTGGTGAACCGGGCGTCGCGAAGCCCGACTCGATCTTGATTGCCGACGGGATGCAACGAAACTTCGGCGGATTGGCCGCCGTCGATGTAGCGCACCTCGAAATTCCTCGACACGCCATCACTGCATTGATTGGACCGAACGGCGCCGGCAAAACGACGTTATTTAACCTGCTTTCGGGCTTCGATACACCAACTGCCGGACACTGGTCGTTTGACGGTCATCAGATCGAAGGGCTACGTGCCTACCGCATCGCACAGTTGGGGATGGTACGAACATTCCAACTCACAAAAGCGCTCAACGGTTTGACAGTCCTCGAGAACATGTTGCTTGCCGCCCGCGATCAAACTGGTGAATCACTGGTCGGCGCCTTCCGTCCCAGGAAATGGCGCAGACAAGACGCGGAACATCGCACTCGGGCGATGGATCTCCTGCATCGCTTCAAATTGGACAGCAAGGCGGATGATTTCGCGGCGACACTTTCCGGTGGCCAAAAGAAGCTCTTGGAAATGGCACGTTCGTTGATGGTGGAGCCATCGCTGGTCATGCTTGACGAACCGATGGCTGGTGTAAATCCGGCGTTGGTCGAGAGCCTGTTGGAGCACGTGCAAGGCCTTCGCGATGAAGGTAGGACGGTTCTATTCGTCGAACATGACATGGATGTCGTGATGACGATCAGCGATTGGGTTGTCTGCATGGCTGAGGGTTCGGTGATCGCCGAGGGAACTCCCGAATCAGTGGCAGCGAATGCCGAAGTGATTGACGCGTATCTGGGCCGCGTAGCGGGTGAATCATGACCTCGGCGTCGACTGTCGCTGTAACGACGGACGCCGTGTTGGTCGCGCATGAGCTTGTCGGCGGCTACATCCCCGGTATCGATATCTTGCAAGGCAGCTCGTTGTACGTCGACGCCGGCGAACTCGTCGCGATCATTGGGCCGAATGGCGCCGGGAAATCGACGCTTGTCAAAGCTGTGTTTGGGTTAGTGACGATACGCAGCGGGACTGTAAAGCTCTTCGGACGCGATGTCACCAACGCCGGCGCGCATGAGTTGGTTTCGGCGGGAGTCGGCTACGTACCTCAAGTCCACAACGTTTTCGCGACCCTCAGTGTGGAAGACAATTTGCGCATGGGTTCGTTTCTGCGACCGAAGACGTTCGTCGCACGGCGCGACGCCATGGTTGCGCTCTTGCCTCGCCTCGGTGAACGCATCAATTCACGAGCAGGATCGTTGTCAGGCGGTGAGCGGCAAATGTTGGCGATGGGACGCGCTCTCATGATGGAACCGTCAGTGTTGTTGCTCGACGAACCATCCGCTGGGTTGTCGCCAATGATGCAAGACGACGTGTTTGAGCGCATCGCCGCGATCAGTGCTTCGGGGGTTTCGGTGTTGATTGTTGAGCAGAACGCTAGGCGTTGTTTGCGGATTGCCGACCGCGGTTACGTGCTCGACCAAGGGCGCAATGCCTACTCAGGGAGTGGGCAGGAGTTGCTGAACGATCCCAAGGTGGTCGAGCTGTATCTCGGCAGTCTGAATGCCAGGGCGAATGATCAGGGGCCACCGCGCGGCTAGAGCGAATGCGACTGGCGCGAAAGGGCCCCGACCGAAGTCGGGGCCCTGTGCAGTAGTTGTTAGTTGTGTGAATTGCTTCGAGATCAGCCTTCGATCTTGATCTGTTCCACACCCTTGATGTTGCCAGGCGCACCCTTGTCGTCATATTCCCAGACGTCGTACACGCCATTGGACGGTTCACCGACATCGGTAAGATCGACGGGGCCTGACGCGCCGTCGTAATCGATGTCTTCGCCCGCCTCAAGTGCATTGAGGCATTTGGCGTAGGTGTTGCACTTCGTGCCGCCTTGTGAAACCTCAAGCATCTTGTCCTTGATCTTTGCGGGATCATCAGAGCCTGCTGCCTGGGCGGCAAGAGCAGTAAGAATCGTGCAGTCGTAGTAGTACGACGAGAAAATCGGGTCGATCTTCTTTGCGGTAAACGCTTCGGTGAACGGGCTGGTAACGCCTGCAGGTGCTGCTGCTGGTGCAGTGCCTTTGATCCCCTTTACGACTGCCGGGTTGGCCTCGTCAACGCCTTTGAAGAACGAAGACCCCTGCATTCCGTCAGCGGTGTAGATCTGGATCTTGTCGGGTCCGACGCCCTGAGCGATCATTTCTTTGACCACTTTGCCGCCATCGTCATTGAATCCAATCAGGATGACCGCGTCGGGGTTTGCGGCTTTGACCTTGCTCACATCGGCTTTGAAATCTGTTGCAGCAGGGTCATACGCAGCATTGATGGCAACTTTCGCGCCGCCGTTCACGATCGCGTCTTCAAGTGCATCACCGAAGCCTGTGCCGTATGAGTCGTTGCGGGTCACGATCGCTGGGTTCTTCTTGCCGTCAGCTAGCACGACCTGGGCAAGTGCCGGACCCTGCAGTTTGTCGGCTGGGGCGGTGCGGAAGTAGTAGCCACCATCGTCTGCAGTCGAGAGCTCGGCCGAGGTGTTACTCCCAGAACATTGCACCACTCCAGCAGTCTTGACCTTGTCGAGAATGCCGAGCGCGGTTCCCGAACTTGCAGGGCCGATGATCGTGTCAACTTTGTCGCTGTTGAGGAGCGTGTCGAGCGAGGTCCCGGCAACGTCGGCGCTGGTGCCATCGTCGGCGCGCTTGACAATGACATCTTTGCCGTTGACTCCGCCCGCAGCATTGATCTCATCGATTGCCATTTGTACTGGCGTATCGAGTGATTTCAAGATTGCTGACAGATCGCCTGATTGAGGGAGCAGCGCACCTATGGTCAGAACGCCATCGATGTTGCCTCGATCGTTTCCGCCGCCTGCCGTCGTTGTGGTCTCGGCCGCGCTCGCGGTGGTTTCGCCACCGCCTTTGACTTCCTCTTTCTTGTCGCTGCCGCAGGCTGCAGCCAGGATCACGAAGACACCTGCTGCTGCCGTAAGGCGCAGTGATTTTCGCATGTATTTCTCCCTAGAGTGGGTGGATGGTTACTGGCAGACGATAACGCGGGGCGGCTCCCCCGGGGTGGAACTTTGCACGGATTATCGCGATACGATCGTTTGCATGAGTAAGCCAACTGCGCTCGAACATTTCCGCTTCGTCGGTGACAAACGCACCCAAATCGTCTACGACATGGACGAAATGGCAGCCAACCAAGCGGTTGCTGAAGCGGTCGCTGGCATCTGTTCAGCCGAGACCTACGCCTGTTTTGGGCCCGACACGATCGACGAGGCTCGAAACCGGGGCTATAAGCCGTTTCGGAACTAACTCGCGTCGGCGAGGCCGAGTGCGGCGCGGACACCCTGACGTCGGGCGGCGAACGCCTCGTCGCTGAGTGCAGGTTCACTCGTTAGCAGACGCGGATCCTGGGGAAGGTTTTCGAGATCGACCCAAGATGTACATCCGCCGTAGTTGCTTGCCCACGGGACCGTGAGCGGTGTTTCCAGCCGATGCGCCCGCAGGATCAGGACCCAAAGCGGATCACGAGATTTCCAGGAAAACCGAGTGGTCGCGTAGTTGTCACTCCAAATCACTTTGGACGTGAGCGCGGCGATGACTGAGGCTTCGGTGATGCTGTGTGCTTCGATAATTTCGACCCAGCCATGGAGCGTGATGTCGCTTTCAGCGGGTGACCCGTCGGCGAGGTCTATCCAATGAGCGTAAGGGGTTTTAAGCAATTCGGCACGTTGATGCTCAACAGTGGGGTAGAGCCATGCGTCGCGCGTGCGCACTGCGAAGTGACGGCCGTCTTCGCGGAGTCCGCCCTTTCTCAAGTCGATGATCTGTTCGCCTTCCATTAATGCGTGACAGATGACCGCCCATTCTTTCAGCGCTGGAGTTGAGGTCATGGCGTGCGAGGATACCGGCAACGTATGGAAGAGATCATTTCAGAAGGCCTGCGACTGAGTGCTCACTACGCTCGGCCCGCGAGTAACGCAAAACTACCGACGCTGCTGTTATTGCCGGGATTTCCCCGTGGCACTGGGGGGGCCGCCATGTCGGGCAATACCTACCCGTTGTTCGCAGACCGCATTGCTCGTGATTCAGGTTGGGCTGCAATGACGTTTCAGTATCGGGGTACTGGTTCGGCTGCTGGCGACTTTTCCATCGAGGGTTGGATGACAGATGTTGCGAATGCGGTCGCGGCGCTGCGAAGTCGCACCGACACACACGGCGTCTGGCTTGCCGGATTCCGACTTGGTGGAACTCTCGCGATTGCTGCCGCAGCAAGTGATCCTCTGATCCGGGGAATTGCAACGTTTGGCGCGCCTGCCAATCTCAGTACGTGGGTGCCGGATAGCCAGCGTTTTGCCGAGTATTGCCGTCGGGTGGGCGTGATTCAGACGGATGGATTCCCTGCGAACGCCGAAACCTGGGGTCGATCGATCGTCGACTTTGATGTTGTAGGTGCAGCAGGCTCTATTGCGCCACGGCCATGGATGTTGGTTCATGGTTCGCACGACGAAGTAGTGAATCTCGACCACGCGCGCGATTTGCATCGAGCGTCACTTGCTAATGCTGAACTCCGAGTGATCGAACACGGCGCACATCGCTTGCGGCACGATCCGCGAGCAATTGCGATGTTGCTGGGTTGGCTTGACCGTCAACTTGTTTGAGTTAGCTCGTGGTCGTACACCGCTCGCAATGTTTCGGAGAGACTGAATTCCGGCTTCCAGCCGGTTCGGCGCTCGATATTTGTGGGGTCTCCTACGAGTCGTTCAACTTCAACTGGTCGGATGAACTCAGGGTCCGGTCGTAATTCCATCGGCCGGTCGGCGAACGACATCATGGTGTTGGCGAGGTCACCGATGCGGTGCCCTTCGCCAGTAGCAATGTTGTACACCTCGCCCGGTTCTCCATGTTCCATCAGCAATCGATACGCGCGCACGACATCGCGCACATCGAGCAGCTCTCGAATGGGTGTGAGATTTCCTACGGGTATGAAGTCGCGGCCTGCGCGCTGCGCCGCAACGATGCGATGCGCCAATGCAGGTGCAATAAACGAAGGAGGCTGCCCTGCCCCGGTGTGGTTGAACGGTCGGGCCCGCACAGCTTCGAACCGGTGTCCGTACCAGGCTTGTTGAGCGAGGAGGCCTGCGGCCGCTTTGCTGGCGCCGTACGGCGTGGTCGGGCGCAATGGCGTCGTTTCCTTCAGCGGCACATCTTGAGCGTTGATCTTTCCGTACTCTTCGGAGCTGCCGACGATGAGGGCCCGTCGCACGCCCAACGCACGGCACGCGTCAAGCACGTTGAGCGTTCCTTCGACATTGACGCGCAGGACTTCGGTGGCGGCATTCCACGAATCGCCTACGTGGGTGAACGCGGCGAGGTGATACACGACCTCAGGGCGCGATTGCTCGAAGTGCCGTAACACGTCGTCGGCATCGCGAATATCGAGACCCTGGATTCGGTCGAGAATGATTGGAACGTCGCCGCTCGCCTCGAGATGTGCCGCAAGGTATCCCCCCACAAACCCTGCGCCACCGGTGATGACTGCCCGCATCGTGCCTCGTTGCCTATCGCGTAGTTGTCGGTGCTGTGGACGCTGATTCGATTGCTGAACCGTAGGCGCCAATGTGGGTGTCGATGCAAGCCGACCACGTGAATTTTGCTGCGACTTGTGGGCCTCTCGAGCGTAGGAATGACTGTTGTTCAGGTTCGAGTGCTCGTCGTAGCGCCGCCGTGAGCGCGTCGGCGTCGCCAGGGGCAGATGTAACTGCCGCATCGGCCAGGAACTCATCCATGGCGGTTCCGCGTGTCGTCACAAGCGGCGCACCACAGGCCATGGCTTCGAGCGCAGGGAGACCGAACCCTTCTGCCAACGACGGATACGCGACGATGACGGCCCTGCGATAGAGGGCTGCAACGGTGGAGTCGTCGACGTAACCCGTGCGGATGACCGAGGCCGCTACTCCGTTGGCAAGAATTGCTTCGTTGAGCTCCGTTGTGCCCCAGCCATCACCTCCTGCAATGACGAGTCGTAGTTCGGGATGGTCGATACGTATTGACGAAAAGGCTTTGGTCAGGGTGGGAAGTGCCTTGCGGGGCTGAATCGTGCCAACGAAGGCGATGAAGTCTCCGGTAATGCCATGGGCGGCGAGAAGTTCGTTGTCGAACTTGGCCTGGACGACTGACCCGTCGGCCCGGAAACGATCGTGGTCAACGCCATGGTGGGCAACTGTGACGGGCGCGTGGTCAAGCACAAGCTCATGGAGCCGAGCTGCGGTGGTCTGTGAGACGCATACAAGGCGTGTCGCCCGCCGCGCGTTTGCCAGAATCGCGCGCCGAAAGAAATGCACTTTGACCCGCTGATGGGTTTCAGGATGATCGAAAAATGTGAGATCGTGAATGGTCACGACGGTCGCGCATTGCAGCCTCTGCGGCAGCGTGTAATGCGGGCCGTGCCAGAGATCACAGCCGATCTTGCGAGCGAAGCGACTACCTCGGTAGCGTTCCCAGGCAATGCGCAGCCCGCGAGAATCGGGGACTTGGTTGTGAATTGTCGCCCGAGGGCAGATCATGTTCCAGCGCAAGTCGGATCGTCGAGCCAAGAGATGCAATTCGACTGCGTCGTGTTCGGCGAGACCACGAGCTAATTCAACGGTGTAGACGCCGGCGCCGACCGGCTGTGTTGGGACCGCCGAGACATCGAGCAATACACGAATCACGCGGCTGACCATAATTTCAAAACTCGGCGATACAGAGTTGCATGGCGTTCGACGCTTGAGCGCCAAGTGAATGCCTTGGATCGTTCCATGCCTGCCTGTGACACTTGAACCCGTTGCCCCTCATCGAAGATCAAGGACTCCAATGCCGAAGCGAGTGCATCGGCGTCGTCCGCAGCGACACGGAGGCCGCCGTCGCCAACGACCTCCTCGGTTGCGCTGCCGCGCGCGACAACGGTGGGGCATCCACGGCTCATTGCTTCGACGGCCGGCAAACCGAAGCCTTCATATATTGATGGAATCGCGCACGCCAAGGCCTTTCGGTAGAGCGCATCGATCACCGTCCATGGCAATTGCCCCATGCGGCGGACACCAGGCGCTTCGATCGGCCCGATTTCACCCCACCCATTCGGACCAACGATGAGTAGCTCGAGGTCAGGGATGAGCGACCTCAGCTGTTGGTGCGCGGCAACCAGAATGGGGAGTCGCTTACGCGGTTCGACCGTCCCGACAGTCAAGAGAAACGGCCGATACTGATTCACGGCGGAGAGCCGTTCGTCTACATCTGCTGCACTCATTGGTTCTGGCGGATCGGTTCCGAGGTACGCTGTATCTACTTGTTCCGCTCGAAACCCCAATGAATACAGCTCATATTGAGTAAACTGCGACGGGGCAATCACCAGTGTTGCGTGTTTGCGCGCCAATTCGAGGCCGCGTTCGTGAAACGCTCGTCCACGCCGCGTCGTGGTGGCGGGGAATCGGTGGAACGCAATATCGTGCGCAGTGACGATGAGCGGGCGGTCGCGAACCGGCGGCACGGCGAGGCTCGGCGCGTGCACTATGTCACCAGCGACAGACACGGTCGGGCGACGAAACCAATTCCATGCTTCATAGCGAATCGAACCGTTCGGCCAGCCCAGATCTGCGTACGTGCACGCGATGCCTTTGGGCTTCGGTCCGGCCGCAAAGGCTGCAACTTCGATGTCGTGGCGGGGCAATTCTCTCACAAGGGCGCGCGCGTACCTTGCGATTCCTCCCGGAACAGGTTGGAGCAGTTGTCCGATATGCAGAGCGACCTTCATCGCGCTAGGAGTTGGTAAATCGATCGGATTTCGGTAGCGCATGCACTCCAGGAGAACTTTGAACTCTGTTGATAGCCGCGATCGATGAGCTTGGAGCGTTGCTGATCGTTGCTATGCAGGTCGATGAGCCCCGTTGCCATCGCTGCTTCGTCGGTTGGTTCCACCAAGACTGCGGCACCCCCTGCGATTTCGGGGATCGATCCTGCGTTCGCGGTGAGCACAGGAACTCCCACGCTCATCGCTTCGAGAATCGGGAACCCGAATCCTTCGTACACGCTGGGATACGCGAGTGCTCGTGCGTTTCGAATCAGCCAACCCTTCGCCGGCTCTCCGATCGCGCCGGTAATGACGATTCTTGCAGCAGTTGCTGGTGCCACGCGCGCGATCGCGGCGTCGATCTCTGGGCGGGCGGGTCCGTCGTTGCCCACGATGACGAGATGAAGATCATGGTGATCGGCTGCGATGCTCCCAAACGCGGCAACGAGGTGCGCGAAATTCTTTCGTGGCTCCAACGTGCCCACGGCGACGATGTACGGCACACCGTTAGCGATCGGCACAAAGCGCGCGATTTCCGCGGGAACACCCAACGCGGGAGCGAGCGATGGCACTCCCCAGTGCACGACATGGATGCGCCGCGCCGCTCGCAAACCAGGTCCGAAGATGTCTTCGACTTCGTCGGCCACGAACTGCGACGGGACATGGATGTGAACTCCACGATCGAAGGCTCGTCGCAGACTCGGCTCAAGTGCCTGGACAGCCGCGCTACACAGCGTCCGATGTCGGACAATCGAACAGTCGTGCACCGTTGCCAAGGTCGGGATCTTTGAGGGAGGAACGAGAAAATTTGTGGCGTGAACGACGGAAGAGTTGCCAAATGCGCGGTCGATTCGGGGGCGATCCGCTTTGGCCCACAGGGAGACAAAGGCGCCCGCGCCCGCGAGAATCGTTGTGCCTTCCGGGAGCTGATCGCGCTCGCGTCGGGCCCGCGTGCTGATTGCATACGGGTGTACTCGCGTGGGCTCGTCGAGCAGTGCCAAGCCCGTGAGGAGTTCGGTAATGGATCGCGCAATCCCAGTGCGTTGTGCCGCCAGCGCAGTGACGTCGATCGCAACTTGCAGCGGATTCAACACGTTTGCGAAGTTACTAGCCGTGCGTGCCGTGCGCGATCACCGTCACAGCGACGCCAAGTCAGACGGCAATTCAGACGACCATTCAGACTGGGGCTGGGTCTCGGTCAGGAGCGCAGACTGGTCGTGAAGCCAATCTTGTGATGCTCTAATCATGCTGAAATGAAATAAATGATCGGTGATCACTGATTCGGCTCGGTCCGCGCGGATTGAAACGTCGGCGCGTCGCGACACCAACGAGATGCCTTGCGGTGTGACGTTGCACAGCGTGTGATGTCCGGAGGAAAACGGAACCGACGTGCTGATCTTGTTGTACAGCGCATTCAGAGCCGAAGCGGTAGGCAACACATGCAGTGTGCGGGTAGCGCAATCAACATCGCGGGCGGCCGCAAACCGGTGGGGTTCCTGGTCGAGATCGTAAATGTTCGAGTGATGAGCGAGATTTGTGGCGTGCTTTTGGGCAAAGCGACGTTGTTGGGCATCGCGGAGCCGAACTGCGTCGTCTGGATTGCTCGACGCACCTTGGGCGTGAACAACTTTCGATCCCGGGACGTATTGGATCCTGAGTCCACGCGCTCGGAGCTTGGACGCAAAGTCCACGTCTTCGTAGTACGCGAGCCCGTATCCGCAATCAAGGCCACCAAACTCGCGATAGGTGGATGTGCGAAGCACCCAACACGCGGCTGAGCCGTAGACAACGGATCGGGGCGTCTGGATATGTTCATCGTTGCTTTCGACGCCGTAGTACATCGGTTCAGCCCGCCCATCGGCGTCGGTGTGGCAACCCGCCTCTTGCACCGAGCCGTTTTCGTTGAGCAGCATCGGGACCGCGATACCGAGATTCGGATCATGGTCGAACGCTGCGATGAGCGGTTCGATCCAGAGCGGTGGAACGACGGTGTCGCTATTGAGCAAGCATACGAACGGTGCGGTTGCGTGATTTACTGCGAGATTGTTGCCGCCCGAGAAGCCACTGTTGGTTGGGCTCTCGATGTATTGCGCGACAGTCAGATTTTCGCGTAGCCATTCGCGAGTGCCGTCGGTTGAGCCATTGTCGACCACCACCAGCTGGTACGGCATGGACGTATGTGAGCGGACCGCTTCAATTGCGGCTTGGACGCGTGCAAGCGCGCCGAACGTGACGATACAGATGCTGACGACGGGCGATTCGGAGTTCATTGGCGTTTCAGCAAGCGCGACGAGATCTTGTCGATCAGCGTTCGGCTTTCTCGAGCTCGTTCTACTTCGCGCGCCGCGTTGTTCCGCAGCGCGCGAACGTAATTTGCGAAGATGGCTCGTTCGTGGGCAAGCCGACGTTGGTGTACCACTAGCGCCGCGCGCAGCGCTCGGACTTCTTCTGAGACCAACACATTTTGGGACTCGCGCCCGATGAGTTGGACTGTTTCATCGAACTCGCGATCGATGTCAGCAATCTCCGCGGCGATCGAGTGTGACTGAATCGGACGGTTGTGCGCAGGTACGCCGTAAGAGGCTGCGATTGCTAGTACGGTGGGATCGAATGTTATGACGAGCGCAGCGTTGGCAATCGCACTCACGACGTCTTCAACACTGGATTGAGACGCTGGGATTGTGTGATGCGGAACTGTTTGCGCAACAGGCGAGGGAGCATCGCTCTGCGAATGTATTGAGACGAGCGCGCAGTTGGGTCGTTCTCGTTGAGCAGCTACGCCGTCTTCGAGACTTGCACTTGAAGCGTCGAGCACTATTGCCGGTTCGGTTGCGGGCCACCAGTGCATCGCTCGCAGAAATTCAAGTCGCTGTGAACAAAACTCCTTGTCCCAAATCCGTGAAGTGAGCAGCGCTGGGTGTGCAGCACGCGGATCCCGAGCAACTGGGATCGTGTTCGCAGGATTGTCGAAGAGCTCTCCCATGGTATTGATATCCGATTCGGATCTGGTAGCGAGGTAACGGCTTGCATCAATTTCGCCAACGCGCACAATGAGCGCGATGGATTGGGCCAGCGCTTCGCGAAGTTGATCAGTGACGGGGCTGAGCGGCTCGATTGCGAAGCCGGCAGTTACCGGGAGGGTGCTTGGGCCGAATGGAGCGAATATGCGAATCGTGGCGTTCGGTACTCGGCGAACGAGTTCGCGTGCCGCGATTCGCATTCGTATGTGGGCTTCGAGGTCGCCCGTGTCGAACTGGCCCCACAGTCCAATGCTGATGTCGTTGGAGTGAGCCATATCGGTGACGCTATCGGCCAGCGGAGAGGGACGGATCGACAACAGGGTGGTGGGTTCGGTGGAGTTCCACGATCTCAAGCACTCGCTGTGCGGCTGCATCGAATGTCCATGACTCGCTGTGGCGGTGCGCTGACAACGAGAGTTGTTTGCGCACACCCTCGTTGTTGATCAGGTCGATGATTTGGCCGGCGATATCCGAGGCGGTACTTGAACTATTGATCACTCGAACAACGCCTTGTGGGAGTTCGTTCGCCGTCGATATCGAAGTGATTGTGGGTATTCCGTACGCGATTGTGTCGCAGAGCGCTGCGGATGCTTCGCCTCGGGTCGAAGCGCGAAGCTGGACTGCAATGTCGGTGCGTTCGAGCCAACTGGCGTAGCTCGTGTCGTCGGTGAATCCAGTAAAGATGACCTGCGGTGTGATACCGAGTTTGGCGACGTGTGCTGCCAGGGTTGCATGGAGTGAGTCGGCAAGTTCTCCCACGAACACCAAACGCGCGGGCCGGTCGGTCGTCTGCGTGACTTCGCTGAACGCGCTGATGAGATCATGTGGCTGTTTCAGAGGGTCTATCCAACCCAACGTCGAGATTGTGATGGTTTCGCCAATGCTGGTCGTCGTGTTGGTGGTGGCTCGGAGTGCAGCGTTGCGCGTGTGGGCGGATTTCGGGACCGGGTAGGGAAGCGGAACGACATAGATGTCGAGATCACTCGGTGCCTCGCGGCGGGCGATCTCCGCCGCGGCTTCAGTGTTAACGATGAGGGCACGTGCGTTACGTAACAGTTCGCGCAACATCGCCAGCCCTTGGCGGTCGTAGGTTTCGGTGAGCCACCAGTCGTGATCCGACAGAATCGGCCCTGAACCGTAGAGGTCGTGAACTTTCGCCCGCATATGTGCGCGTGCTCGTTCCAAAGTGGCAGGTGTTGCCTCACCCGAAGGCAGAAAAAGTCCTTGGCTTGTGAGGTACAGCCCCGCGAGGTGCGCATCGTGGAGCCAAACGATGCCAGGGGTTCGCAGGGCGCTGGCGAGTGTTGCTCGGTGGTAGTGCCCGTTGCCGATCGTGTGAATCAAGGCGTCGTACGCGCCCACATGCAAGGTTCGGCCTAACGATTGCACCGGATACGAGCCGTACGCTCGAGGCAGATGCGCAGGAAAGGGGTCGTCGCCCTCGGTGAAGAAGTCAATCTGGCATCTCGACGCGAGCGCCTCGCCAATTCGAGCATTGAATGTCCCGATACCTGATTTCGAAGGTGGAAACGGTCCGACGAGTGCGATGTTGAGCTGGTCGCTTGCCTGCCGGGGGCTGCGATGCGTTCTACGAGGAGTTTGTTGAGCGCAGTCGTGCCACGCGTGTTCGGTACGTTGCGCGACCTTCGACCAAACATGGGTGTCGGCGGCGCGTTGCGATGCGGTGAGGAGATCGCGGCGAAACGTTGTATCGGTGAGTGTCCGCAGCAGCAATGCCGCGAGTGCGGAATCGTCGTTCGGTGCGAAGGTGCCCGGAACGAAATTGAGAACTTCCGGCAGGGAAGATGAATTCGTGGTGAGAACTGGGGCGCCGCAGCGGGCTGCCTCAAGAGCGGGCAACCCGAAGCCTTCGTAGTGTGATGACAGTATGAAAGCATCGGTGTGGGTGTACAGCGACCGTAGTTCCTCGTCGTTGATATGGCCTGTGAACACAACGTCGCGTTCGTCGATCCCAAGGCTGATGATGTCGTGAGTCCAGGCTGCGCGACCTTCGGGTGGAAGGCTGCACGCGACGACAAGCTTGTGTTGAATTGCGCCGGTTCTTCGTAGTCTCGCGAAGGCCCGGAATGCGGTGTGCGGATCTTTGCGTGGGTCTCCCCATCCGGAGACCGCCAACAGATACGGCCCAGCAACAGTGGTGGGCCGACGGTCGGGAGTCGCTACGAAAAATTCCGATCCACCGGTTCCGTGCGAGACAACTCTTGTTGGATCAAGCGCGAATTGTTGGAGCGCGTCGCGGCGAGTGTGTTCAGAGATTGTAAGAACGATGTTGGAACGCCGAATGAGTTGCGCTCGGAGGCGAAAGAGTTGTTGTTGTTGAAGAGTTCTTTGATGTACTTCGGGAAACAGATACGGGATGGTGTCGAAGACCATGGTGGACAAAACGTCGGCTTGCAGCAGCGCATGCCGTACCGATACGCCCGCCTCGGGGATCGTGGGTTCGAAGGGAGACGGGATGTGATACACGACTCGCTCAAATTTGCGACGAGCGTCGCGCATGATTTGAGGAGTGTTCCATCGAACAAGCTGCTCGCTCAGCCAATGCTGCGGCAGCGCGTTGGGAATGTCATACTGCGGATTGAGCGCGAGCGCCGAGAGTGGCGATTGGGATGCGATCAATGCATTGACGTGATCGACGAGATATCGACCGATGCCTCGGTCACGGTGTAACGGATTCTGAAGCGCCTGGATGTCGTAGATGACACCGACCGGTTGCCGCGAAGAACTCAAGGCTGATCGGATTGATCGGATTGATCGCGATGGGTGGCTTCTTGCGTCAGATCTTCGATTTGGCGCTGGAGTTCGTAGGTCAGCTCAACGAGGGTCGCCACGTCAGCACGGAGGGCGTCTTGGATCGCTACGGCTTCTGTCCGCATCGCCTGTTCGACCGCGCGGCTCACTGCGAATTCGAGTCGTCGTTCGAAGGGCGCCATCATGCGTTTCGCCAACTGTCGTGTCGGGCCGCTGCCCAAAGGAGGAGAAGAGTCTGTCATGAACCGGCATCGTATGGTGTCGACCCGTGTGTGGAGTGCGGCTCGCAAGCTTGCGAGGCGCTGCCGACCCACTGGTTCGCACTAGGTTCGGCTCAATGTCAGAGGACCGATCCGACCCTGCGGCACACGTTGTGGCCAATGATGGGGCGGCCGCCGCGTTCGACGCCGACGTCGTTGCGATCCAGTATCGCGAATCGCTGCTGGGCGAAATCGAGCGCGACGTTCGCGACCGTCGCCGTGGTGGATTTATTACCGAGGAATTCGAAGCCGACCTCGATGGTGCGTGGGCTGAAGTGTCACCGTATGGGGCATCTGGCGGCGGATTTGAAAGCGTTGCGGATCAGGCGGCTCGGCACGCGATTGTCGACTATGACGCACCAATCTTGGGGAGTAAACCGCTTCGTTTGGTGAAACGCGCCGTCAAACTGCTCACGGCCTGGTACTTGATCTTCGTCGGACGGCAGTTGGTGGCGTTCGCGGGTACAGCGTTGCGCGCGATGCGAATTCTGGCTCGCCGCGTTGATGTGCTCGAACGCAATACGCCAACCACTGATCCACGAGTGCAGGTGGCGCTGCTACCAGTAGAACACGACCTCGACGTGAGTGTTTGGGTGGGCGAGGTGGTCGCGGCGATAGAGACCGCGGTTGTCTCGGGGCGGGTCGTGCATCTCGACTGTGCGAGCGGAGTATTGGTTGCTGCACTCGCTGCCCGATCGATCGACGTGTACGGCATCGACCCCCGGCCCGATGCTGGTGGAGCCGCCGATGTGCACAACGTCGAGGTTCGACGAGATTCTGCGCTGGCGCATCTGCGCAAACAACCGACAGGCGTTCTGCGCGCGGTCGTGTTGTCCGGCTGCGTCGATCGGTTGCCGCTCGGTGACCAACTTGAGCTGATCGAGGCATCGGTCGCGGCAACGCATCCACAGGGTGTAGTGGTCTTACTCGGTAGCAATCCGCAGGCTTCGTCGGTACAGAACTCTCCTTTGGTACGCGATCTTGCAGTCGGTCGTCCGCTGCACGCTGAAACGTGGGTGCACCTACTACAGAGGTCGGGCATGTTTGATGTTGGGGTGAGCTTCGCCGCGACGAGTATTCCTGACGAGATCGCATTGAATTCCGACCCGGCAATGCTCATGCTGGCAGAGAAGGTCTATGCACCCACCGCGTTTTGCATCGTGGCCCGCAAGTAGTAGCGACGCGGTGCACACGAGTCGACCAATCCACCAGTTTCTTCCTTCCCTCGCGCCGCGTGACGCCATCGGTTCCCACACTCTTGCGATTCAAGGCGCGCTGCGAAACGCTGGAATCACTTCGGAGATTTTCGCGGGAGAAATCCATCGCGATTTACGAACGGCTGCTCGTTCGTACAAGGAATGGAAATCCGGATCCGACGCGATCTTGATGTATCACGCAGCGATCGGCTGCTCACTCGGCGATTGGATCGCTCAGCGTGAGGAAACGCTCGTTCTCGACTATCACAACATTACGCCTGGAAAATATTTCGAGACGTGGGCGCCTGAGACCGGGCTTTTGCTCGCGCAAGGTCGCTCTCAGCTTGCTCGGTTGGCCCCCGCCGCCGCACTAGGAATCGCAGATTCTCAATTCAACGCGACCGAACTCGTAGATCTCGGCTGTTCCCGTACCGCTATTGTGCCCATATTCATTGATCCTTCGCAATGGGGATCGGTCGACGGCGCTGCTCGTGATCATTTGCGCTCAACCAAGCGCGGCACTGATTGGCTCTTTGTCGGGCGCGTCGCTGCTAACAAGGCACATCATGATCTGTTGTGTTGTTTCGCGATGTACTGCCAGGTTTTCGACCCGCATGCTCGTCTATGGCTTGTCGGCGGTGTGAGCTCAGGGGAATATTGGCACGCCCTTCACCGTCTGGCCGACCGTCTGGGCATCAGCGAGAGCGTGATGTTTGCAGGGTCGGTTACTCAAGGTGAGCTCGGAGCGTATTTCGATGTTGCCGATGTGTTCGTGTGCGTTTCGGACCATGAAGGCTTTTGTGTTCCGCTCGTCGAGGCGATGTGGTGGGATTTGCCTGTCGTTGCATTCGGCTCCACCGCGATTCCCGACACTGTGCGCGATGCAGGAGTTGTGTTGCGGGACAAGCAACCTGCTGTGGTTGCAGCAGCCGTTGATCGCGTTCTGACCGACGCGGCGCTCCGTGACGAACTGATAGCCGCGGGGCGGCGCAGAGTGCAAGACTTTGCGCCAGCGCGAACCGCCAAGAAATTGCTCAGCGTGTTGGCCACGGTCGAGTAATTCACATGACCTTTGAAATTCACCAATTTCTGCCAACGTGGGAGCAGGGTGCGATCGGGACTCACGCATTCGCATTGCATGAAATGTGTAATGAAGCTGGAATCCGTTGCAGTACATGGGCGAGTGAAGTGCGAGCGGGGCTTGGAGATGTTGCCGGGTTGGCGAGTGACTATTTGGCCGACCCTGCTCCTCGACCCAACTCCGTGTTGCTGTATCACGTTGCCGTCGGCGCCGAACTTGGGGACCAACTCATGCTTCGGCCCGAGCCCCTTGTGCTTGATTATCACAATCTGACACCGCCAAGATTTTTTGATGGTTGGCATCCCGCACTCGCTGAAAACCTTGAAGTGGGGCTGGCTCAGGTCAAAAAGCTGGCGAGTCGGTGCGTACTGGGGATCGCGGATTCATCCTTCAACGCATCTGATCTGCAACTGTTCGGTTGTGCACGTACGGCGGTCGCGCCGGTATTCATGGACTTGCACAAACCCGTTGCGCGTGAACTGGAATTGCAACTCCAGTTGGAACGCAACAGTGGCAGAGGTACAACCTGGTTGTTTGTTGGGCGTATCGCACCGAACAAAGCGCAACACGAGATTGTCCGTGCGTTTGCCTGGTATCGCCAAGCCTACGAACCAGACGCACAGTTGTGGCTAGTAGGCGCGGGGCCGGCGGACGCGTATAAGGCTGCATTGGTGCGGCTCATTGAGCGCCTTGAGCTCACTCATGCGGTCCGCATTGTTGGCTCGGTGCGCGAGCCCGATCTTGGCGCGTACTACGCGGCTGCAGATGTGTACGTGAGTCTGTCTCAGCACGAGGGGTTTGGCGTGCCGTTGGTGGAAGCGATGGCTGCCCATCTGCCGGTTGTGGCTTTTGGTGCGGCTGCTGTGACCGAGACTGTTGGCGGGGCCGCAGTAGTCATCGATTCTTGCGATCCCGCGTTGGTAGCGGGCTGCGTGGCCCGAGTGATGCGCGATGAAGACTTGCGCACACAGCTGATTGTTGAGGGCGTACGCCGAGCGTCGTGCTTCTCACGGCAAGCTACGACTGATCGTTGGCTTGACGTGTTGCATCAGCTCGCGACGATTGTGCACTGAATGCGCTCGCCACGATGCGACCCTCGACTCACAAGCAACGAAACGGGGTTCTGCGCATTGCAATCAGAGCGAGCGTGCCTCGTCGGTATTGCGTATCGAGATGCAGAACTCTTGTCCTGAAGTATCCCAGGTGCGCGGTTGATACGCGACTTGGATCTCGGACTCTCTTGTCGTTCTCGTAGCCGGATCGAGATACTTTGCGAGGGCGTCAAGCCACTCGTTGCTACAAAATGGGCTCGCGTAGTCGGCGAGGGCCCCGCCAACCTCAGGTAGTGAAGATTGTGTCGTCGTGATACAGATTTTGCCGTGCGCGAGTGATTCCGCGACTGGGAGTCCCCAGCCTTCATAGAGGGACGGGTAGACGGTCATCATGCAGTTGCGATACAGCCATTCGAGTTGATTGTCGTGTATCGATTCGAGGATTTGAATGTGTGCGTTGACGGCGGGGTCGTTGCGGATTGCGTGCTCCGTCGACTCCGCGAGCCAGCCGATGCGGCCCACGCAGTACAACGTCGGGAGTTGGATGCCTCGCCGCGCCGCCTCGCAGTATGCCTGGTACAGCACTATTTGATTCTTTCGAACCTCGAGGGTTCCGACACACAAAACGAATGGCGCGTCGGGATCGATTTCTTGGGGCGGTGTTGCGACGTCATGAGCGGACGCAGCGGCGCTTGCAGTGCCCAGTCGTACTACCTCGACGGATACGTCGCTTCGCAAGGAGAGACTGTTTGCGATCACGAATTGTTCTACATCGTTGCGCGTGTTTTGCGAAATGCACACGATGCGTTTGCAGAGCGGGAGCACTTGTACGAGGAACGGTGTCACGATCGATGCCGCTCCGCGTGCGGCCCACTGTGGATACATGCTGGGGATGAGGTCGTAGACGACTTGGGTGATTTCGAGCGACTTCTCGTTGGCGACATGGTGAAGATGGTGCGCGTATCCCGGCGTCAGCCAATTCGCGCCGATGATGACGAGTCGATCACCGGGTGCGAAGGGTGTGACCGCACGCATGGGGCCGGGGTCGGAGCCCAACCGATTGCCCAACCGATTGCCTAGACGATTACCCAGTCGGTTTCTGAGACGGTTGTTGAGACGGTGCTGCAGCCGGCTGAAACGCGACCGGGGTGGGCTTGGCCGCGCCGTTAGTAGGTCGGAGGTTCTTAGAGTGCTTTCACAGTGGGGGTCGAATGGGTCACGCAATGCCGATTCGGAGGCTGGCACGAATGCTCCGACCTTCGGGTCGAACCGGCAACATTTGGTCGGCCCGGGGAGTTGGAGCACGCGCTGGCCCCATTCGTGGACGACTCGCTGGATGCCAGTTGGCGCGCCTTGCCAATCGGAAATATCGGTGACATCGACCCAGGTCGTCGAGATTTGCGCAGGTGCCATAGCCATCGATTCGAACTTATCGTTGTGGGCTCGGGTGGGCGCCACACTCCGTGCGACGCAAGGTGGTTGAGCTTCCACTGTATGTGAGTATCGCGTTCGCTAGTTTGTGTTGTCTATGTTGTCAAAACTAGTGACTGTGGCTAGACGGGACAAAAACGATGATTGTTGAGGTGATCACTAGTGGTGCATGAAGCGCAATGTCCATGCTGCGGCGCTGATGGTCACCGTCTCGAAACTCCGGCACCGGATCGTGTCGAAGGCTGGGAACCGACGATCGCGAGTTTGGGGATTGGTCGGCGCCACTTGATCCGCGCGGGCGCAGGCCTGGTTGTTGGCGGAGGCGCGATCGCATCGCTGCACCGCATGGGGTTGAGCGCCGCGTCGGCTGCTCCAAAGTACAACCTCACCTGGCCGGCTCCCGCGATCATCGCTCGATCAACGTGGGGCGCGAAAGAATCATTGCGAAGGGGACCGGCGACCTACGACGCAAAAGTCGAGAAATTGATTGTGCATCACACGGCTACGCCGAACGGATCGCAACATGCGCGTTCGACGCTGGTACAGAACTTGTATACCTACAACCTGTCACGGTCGTATATCGATCTTGCATACAACTTTGTCATCGATGAAAACGGCCGCATCTATGAGGGGCGCTGGGCAGCCGACTATCGCGCCGGAGTCGTTCACACCGGGGAAAATTCGAAAGGTCACCAGGTACGGGGCGCGCACGCGTTATATCACAATGACCGCACCATCGGGATTGCCCTGCTCGGCACATACAGTTCTGTGACTCCATCTCCTGCAATGGTGAACGCGCTCGTCGAAGTGTTGGCATGGAAGTGCGCTCGGTGGGGGATTGATCCGACGGGACGGTCGAGCTACGCGGACTCACGAGGAGCTCGTACGGTTCTCAACAACATTTCCGGACATCGTGACGTCCGCCAGACGTTGTGTCCCGGTGATGCGACTCGTGCCATTATGCCATCGATCCGCGATCGGGTCGAGAAGCGTTTGAAAGCCCCTCAGCAGGCGTATTGGGTGATTGCCAACGACGGAAGGATGTTCGCGAATGGAAGCGCGCCCAAAATCCCCGCAGTAAATCTGACGGGTGGGGTGGTTGACGCGGTCAGTCCGCAGGGCCGCGCCGGTATGTGGCTGTTGGCCGCGAATGGGCGCGTTGCTGCTGTGGCGACGGCTCGGCATTACGGCGATGCAGCAAAACTGAATCTCAAACGACCAACGGTGGCTATGGCCTCAACCGAAACTGGCAGCGGCTACTTCCTCGTCGCTTCCGATGGTGGCGTGTTTACGTTTGGTGATGCGCAGTTTCGTGGCTCGATGGGCGGCAAGAAAATTAATGCCGCGATGACCGCGATTGCTGTGACTCCGACCGGAAACGGTTATTGGATGTTGGCGCGCGATGGTGGCGTGTTTACCTTCGGCGACGCCCAATTCTCGGGCTCCGCATGGCCTTGCCCGTCATCAAATCCTGCGGTCGGACTGCTAGCTACGCGAAGTGGCAAGGGATACTGGATCGTGCAAGGCAATGGTCGCCTCACTGCGTTCGGTGATGCAACTCCGACGAAATTTGTGCTGGCACCGAAGGCACCCATCGTGTCGCTTCGTCGAGGGGCGGGTGGGTTGACAGGCCTTGCACGTGATGGTTCGTTTGTGCGCACACCTTCTGCCCCAGCACTCCCGTCGATCACCAAGCGACTAAACGGGTTGTCGGCAGTTGCAGTGCTCGGAACCGTCTAACGCTCGGGGCTACAGCTCAAGAGGCTCGTGGCTGATGACGGCAACGAGGTCTTGCATTGTGGCGCTATGAGATTTCATCTCGCGAAACAGCAATAGCGTGATGGTTATTGCAGCGAGCATGCTGCTGGCGAGGAATGCAAGTTGCGCACGGGTAAACACATCGTCGCCGAATGGCATGACCGCTACAAACCCGAGACCGCCAACGAGCCAACCCAAGGTAAGTTTCGAGTACGCCTTCAACGCGATCAACCCTTGGGCAAGGGTGAATGCAACGATGTAGGCCGCTGCACCCGCGGCAAGCAGCGCGAGTTCGGAGTTTGACAGCGTCCACTTTGACTGGAAAACGAGCTTGCCTACAGTGCTTCCGAGGGCCAACGATCCGACGATGCCGAGTCCGCCAATGCCGATCACAAGGACCAAGAGCTTCAAGAGCCCAGCCCGAAACTCATCATGACGACCGGCCGCGGCGCTCGCCGCCAATTTCGGTAGCAATGCTGCTTGCACGGCTTGAAACATCAGCAGCGGTACGCGCGCTAAGAACATCGCGGTCACGAACCCGGCTAACAATCGTTGTTCTTCTGCGCCGGATCCAACGAGCGTCTGCGCTGCGAACACGGGTGCATACGACAACACCTGTGCAAGCACTGAACTCGACAAGAGCCAAGCCAGTGCCGTCGACAATTCTGAGTACGACGCGGCAGGGCCGGCTTCGGCGAGTTTCGGAAGCTGGTCGCGCTTTGCCATTCTTCGGTTCCACAGCAGGGCGGCTGCGACTGCGGCGATAGGTGGTAACACGAGCGCGAAACCGAACATGCCCGTCGAAGCCACTTGACGCGTCACTGTCTCGCCTTTTTCAACGATCGTGACGGTGTGCGACGTTCCGACAACGATGATCGCCACTGCCGCGATCCGCGCGATCCCTTCGACGCCGTGCATCATGCCGTAGCTCGAAAAACGCCCGTTGCCCGATAGCGTGCCACGCACTAAAAATGCAGTCGCGTACGTACCGAGAGCGACGATGAACGACGCGATCAATAGCCAATGGTCGGTCTTGGAAACTCCGACTTTGAAGAGTTGGTCGACGGTTTTGGGCACGAAGATGAACACGGCAAGGGAAATCACCGCGGTGGCGACCGCCAACCCGGCGCCGAGTCTGACGGCTTTCCACAGAATGGGGCCTCCGCCTTCACCATTTGCTCGTCTGTGCGCGACTGCCCGAGCGACCTCTTGTTCGAGAGGTTGAAAAAAGCCTGGTGTCGCGACAAATGTGAGTACCCACAGCGCGTTGACGGCGTTGTATCCGGCGTCCGGGAGTCGCTTTTCAGCCATGATTTGGTATCCCCACGCCGCGATAGAACCCACCATGAGGCCAATCGCAACGGACCCGGTACCAGCCGGAACGTTCGAGGCCGCAGAATCGGCCATACGCCGGGCACGGGATTGCATTGCGGGCATGGTAAACCGAAGTTGCGATGAAGACCCGCACGCTCCTATTGCTCTGCGCAGTTTGCGCGGCTGTGATTCTGGGCGCCGGTTTGGCATTTGTGTTTGTGATCGGTTTTTGATTGGCGTTTTCCCCGCTTGAGCTGCTTGCCAGGGACCCGGGTAGGGAACCGTCTGAAAGGTGAGTTCGATGGCTGAAGACTTTGATCTCGTCGTGGTTGGAGGCGGCCCAGGGGGCTACGCAGCCGCGCTGTACGGATCTGCGGCTGGGCTGAAGGTGGCGCTCGTCGAAGAGCAGCGGATTGGCGGGACCTGTCTCAACCGAGGCTGTATCCCAGCCAAAGAGTTGCTTGAGACCGCCACTGTCGCTCGAACCGTCCGTGAGGCCGCGGAATTCGGTATCGAGATTGCTGGGGGGTCGTCGCCGACTGTCAATTTGGCGACGAGCCAAACGCGTAAGGAGGCGGTGATTGATCGCCTCGTCGGTGGTCTTGAATCGCTGCTCAAAGGCCGCAAGATCACTGTCGTGGCAGGCACAGGAAGGCTCGCCGACGGTGCGGGACGTTTGGTGCGGGTGTCGGATGGCACTGAACTTCGTGGGAAGTTCGTCGTGCTCGCAATGGGTTCCGTGCCTCGCTCGCTCGCAGTGCCCGGTTTCGACTACGACGGGCAACGGGTGTTGTCGTCGGATCATGTACTCAATATTGCAGCGGTGCCTCAGCGTGTGGTTGTGGTTGGCGGCGGCGCAATCGGGTGCGAGTTCGCTTCGTTTTTGCGTGATGTTGGGTCGGAGGTAACCATCCTCGAAGCGCTCCCACAGTTACTGACGGGAGTCGACACCCAAGTGGCGCAGGTCGTGAGTCGCGCGTTCCAAAAGCGCGGCATTGAATCCGAGGTCGGCATCACGCTGCAGGGCGCCGATGTGAGCGCCGACGGAGTGACCGTGCGGTACGAAGGAAAAAACGGTGCGGCGGCAATCAACGCGGATTACGTAATTGTGAGCGTAGGTCGTCGGCCGCGCAGCGAGGGCGCTGGGTTGCTCGAAGCCGGGATCGCAATCGATGAACGAGGCTTCGTGCCCGTCGATTCGATGATGCGCACGTCGATTGCAGGCGTCTATGCGGTCGGGGATTTGGTAAATACCCCACAATTAGCCCACGTCGCGTTTGCCGAGGCGATTGTGGCGGTCAAGGACATGCTGGGAGAGCTGCCCGCGCCTATCGATTACGCCAAAGTTCCTTGGGGTATCTACTGTCATCCGGAAGTTGCATTTTGTGGGCTCACCGAAGCCAAAGCGAAAGAACTTGGCTACAACGTTGAGACGTCAGTACACCGATTTCTTGGCAACGGCCGCGCCATCATTATTGGCGACACCGACGGGCTCGTGAAGATCGTCGCGGACGCAGACAGTGGCGTGATTCTTGGGGTGCACATTTGTGGGCCATGGGCGACAGAACTGATCGCGGAGGGGTATCTCTCGGTGAACTGGGAGGCGACCGCCGAAGATCTTGGAGCCTTGATTCATGCCCATCCAACGCTGTCTGAGTTGTTTGGCGAGTCGGCGCTGGCGCTGACTGGCCGGTCATTGCACGGTTGAATCGACGAAGGGACTTGTTATGGACGTCATCATGCCGCAACTCGGTGAGACGGTTACCGAGGGAACGATTACTCGATGGTTCAAACAAGTCGGAGAACCGATCGCGGTAGATGAGCCGTTGTTCGAAGTATCAACCGACAAAGTCGACTCTGAAGTGCCGTCGCCCGCCGGCGGCGTGTTGACCGAAATTCTTGTCGCGGAAGGAGAAACCGTTGACGTCGGTACGCGACTTGCGGTGATCGGCGATGCCGGCGCCGCGCCGGTTGCTGCCCCACAGTCGCCAGCGATCCCGGAACCTGTGCCCGCAGAGGCTGAAGTCGCGACCCCAGCGCCTGCTGCGCCGCCGCAGCCCGCACCGGCCCCGAACCCTGCACCGGCGCCTGTTCCCGCAGTTTCCGTTCCCGGTTCAGCGCTGCCGCTTGGTGTTGTTGCATCGCCCCTGGTGCGCGGACTGATTTCGCAGTACGGTTTGGACGGCGATGCGATGATCGGCACAGGAGTCGGTGGTCGCATCACCAGGAATGATGTGCTCGCTGCGGCGCGGTTGCGCGGGGCCGGTGCACCGGCATCCGTGCCGGGTGCGCCCGCTTCCGCGGCAGCTGCGCCGCAGCTCTCTACCTCTAGCTCCACTGGATCGTCTCGGGTGACCGCGTCAGGTGTAGGCGATCTCGTCGTTCCCTTCGACAACATTCGTCGACGTACTGCTGAACACATGGTTCGCAGCAAGGCAACCAGCGCTCATGTGTATACGTCGGTCGAAGTCGATTTTGAACCGATCGAACGCGTGCGTCGCGGTCTCGGGTCCGCATTCAAAGTCGATGAGGGTTTTTCACTGACCTACCTGCCATTCATTTGCCGTGCCCTGAGCGAAGTGATTCATGACTATCCCCACGTCAACGCGAGTGTCGACGGCGACGCGCTTATCGTCCATCGTGACGTGCACTTGGGAATTGCTGTCGACCTAGATTTCAAAGGTTTGGTGGCTCCGAACATCCGCTCGGCTGATGGCAAGCGCCTGCGCCTCATCGCTCGTGAGATACGTGACCTTGCGTCGCGGGCGAAGACGAAACAATTAGGCCCCGACGAGGTGCTCGGCGGTACTTTCACGATTACGAACATGGGAACGTTTGGCACTGCAATGACGTTGCCCATCATCAATCAACCACAGGTGGCGATTCTTGCCGCCGACGGCGTGCGCAAGAAGCCCGTCGTGGTGGAAGGACCCGATGGCGAAGATTCGATTGCGATCCATCACGTCGGACTGATTTCGTTGGCGTGGGATCATCGGGCCTTTGATGGCGCGTACGCCGCGGCGTTCCTGCGTGACCTGAGAATCGTCCTCGAAACTCACGACTGGATCTCCGAGCTCGCCTAGGCAGCCTTTCTCGCGCCGCAACGCCCGTTTAGGTGGTGTTTCGAACGTGGAAAGGGAAAATGGAGTCGGGAGAGTCGAAGCGGGGCAGGGTGGTTGCGCGACACTTGGGCGTATGGATCGACTGCGGGTGCGATGGCTGGGCAAGGTGCCGTACACCGATGCCGACCAGCTCCAGCGGTCGTTACATCAGCATGCTGTCGACGACTATCTGTTGCTCCTCGAACATCCGCACGTGTACACGCTCGGATCTGCGGCGAAATCTGAACATGTGCTCATCGACCCGGTTCGTGTCGGTGCAGAATTAGTGCATGTAGATCGTGGCGGCGACGTGACCTACCACGGACCCGGCCAGCTTGTGGGCTATCCGATTGTGTCACTGGGCGAGTGGCAAGCCGGGCAGCGCGACGTCGTCGCGTACGTTCGCAAGATTGAAAGCGTACTTGTGAGTGCCTTGCGCGAGTTCGGTATTGAGGCCGGGCGTAGTGATGGATACACAGGCGTTTGGGTCGGTGACGAAAAAATTGCGGCTATCGGTGTGCGCGTCGCTCGCGGCCGGACGCGTCATGGGTTCGCGCTCAATGTCGATCCCGATCTTGAGATGTTTGAGCACATTGTTCCCTGTGGAATTCACGACCGTGGCGTCACCTCTGTCGCGGCGGTGCTTGGGGATGCAGCACCATCAATGGAGACGGTCGTCGATGCCATTGTGCGCGCCTTCGAACGTGAATTCGAAGCGCGCGACGTCGACCGTGCCGACGTGGTGTGGCGAAATAGTTTGGACGATCTCAGTCAATTCTCACGATCTCATCTGGAAGGTGCGAGCGCACCCGTGCGGCTGATCGGGCGGCTTGCGCAGGCCGGAGTTGATGGGATTGCAAGCGATGTCAGCGCGACACGCCCAGATTGGATGCGCGTGAAAGCGAACATGGGCCCCGAGTTCGTGGCCCTCAAGAAACGCGTCCGCGATGCTGGGCTCAATACGGTGTGCGAAGAAGCCGGATGCCCGAACATCTACGAGTGTTGGTCGCAAGGCACAGCAACTTTCATGATTCTTGGCGAGCGGTGCACGCGGGCGTGCGGATTTTGTCTCGTCGATACTCGCAAACCGGAACCAGTCGACGCTGACGAACCGAGGCGGGTTGCGGAGTCGGTGTTGCAGATGGGTCTGGAACATGTCGTGATTACGTGCGTCGCCCGAGATGATTTGGACGACGGCGGGAGTGCGATATTCGCAGCGACCGTCCGAGCGATTCGAGCGGTCAGTCCGATGACACGGATTGAATTGTTGATTTCTGATTGTCAGGGAAAGCCGAGTTCGCTCGACACGATTTTCGATTCGATTCCTGATGTGTTGAATCACAATCTCGAAACGGTCGCACGGCTGCAACGGGCGGCTCGCCCGAGTGCGAATTACGCCCGGTCGCTTGCGGTACTCGGTCGAGCTAAGGCGCGCGGGTTGACCACGAAGTCCGGCATAATTGTGGGGATGGGCGAGACCGATGACGAGGTGCGTCAAGCGGTGACGGACGTACGCAACGTAGGCGTCGATATTCTGACTATCGGTCAGTATCTTCGCCCGACGAAACATCACCTCCCAGTTGTGCGCTGGTGGGCTCCAGACGAGTTTGTGCGAATCGGAGAATTTGCTGAGTCGTTGGGATTCGCCCACGTCGAATCGGGGCCGCTGGTTCGATCGAGTTATCACGCTCGCGACGGTGCTGAGCGTGCCGCCGCCAACGTTCGATAGCGTTTCGTTGAACAAGGCTTTGCGCACCGCGATACACGATTGGATTGAGCGTCGAGCAATGACGGTTGCCTACGTCGTTGTGGTGGCTCCGGTGCTCGGACAGATGTTTCGCAAGTTTCGGTCGCCTTGGCGCCCCACTGGCGACGATGCGATTTTTGCGATTAACGCGCACGATGTGTTTTCGTGGCGTCCGCCCTTGTTGGGAACCTATTCCGTGGTAGCCCGCGTAGGAAATGAAACACCTCCGCTCGTGTATCACCTTGGACCAATGGTTTCGTGGGTCCTTGCGATTCCCGAACGATTCTTTGGGCAGCGACTAGGTGTTGCGTACGGCGCCGCGATTGTCAACACTGCGATGCTGTTCGCTGCGGTATGGGTGGTGCGGCGCGTGTTCGATGAGCGAGCGGCACTCGTCGCAGCGATTGCCATCGCCTTGATGGCGTGGTCTGTGGGGCATTCCACGTTGGCTGAACCGTGGAATCCGTACATAGGCTTATGGGCGCTTCCTCTCATCTGCGCGCTGGCGTGCGGTGTCGCGGTCGGAGTTCGTTGGGCGCTCGCATGGCTGGTCGTCGTCGCGAGTTTTGCTGTTCAAGCTCACTATTTGTATCTCGCCATTGCTGCTCTCGTGGCGCTGGCTTGCATAGTTGTCGCGTTGACTCGGACCCGGGTGGCTCCAACTGAACGGCTCAGTGTTGGGTCGCTGCGCTGGACATTGATTGCATTGGTGGTCTGTTGGACGCCCACGCTGCTGCAACAGATGTTCGGCGATCCCGGAAATCTTTTGAGCTGGTTTCGGGCGACGACGCGTGCGACTGAGTCGAAGAGTGGCTTCCTCGACTTTTCGTTTCGCTACGTCGTGAACTCTTTCGCGGCACCCGGGCTGGCAGTTCGAGGGCCATTGAATCCTCTCGAACAACTAGATCTCACCTACTCGCCTTCCACCTTCGGGTGGGTGAGCGCAGGGGCGGCCGCGGCGTTCGTTGTGTTTATGGCCGTGTACTTCCGGTCGTCGCGACCCAGTTTGGCTGCGTTCGCAACGGTGACGGTTGTAGTAGCGATCGCGACGACGTTCACGCTGAGCCAACTGCCTGCGTCGGTTCTTGCGTTCCCGTACTACCGAATCGTGATGTTGTGGTTTGCGTCGACGCTGCTGTGGGCCTGCGTTGTGAGCGGCGCGTTTTGCCTAGCGAATTCTGTGCGGAAGGTTCCTTCGTCGGTTTTGGTGTCGGAGGTTGTGTCGAAGCCACGCTCGCTGAGATCGGGGTTTGCGGGCGCACTGACGCCAACGTTGATTGCCGTCGCGTTGGCAGTTGCGGTGTTGGCTGTGGTGTCGACGAGCCCCGAAGGCCCGGTTGATCGGATCGGTGCAGAAGCAACCGGCGTCATGAGTGACCAAGGGCGGCGACTCCTCGACCCCGGCAGGCGATACGAAGTGGTTGGCAGCGGAGCCCGAGGTGTATTTGCTGCCTACGGAGTCTTTCGCGACTTACATAACGCGGGTTTCGACGTGTACGTACCGAACGACGAGGTGCAGTTGCGGCGAAATTACGCGGTTGGTTCGCGAGATGTCGACACGCTGATTGTTCACAGCGGCGCCGAAGCTCTGCCCGCAAACGCCATACTGATCGCCAGCTTTGATGGTCGAAGCCCAGCTGATCTTCGCCGCTATGAACTCCTAAGCCGGGGTGCACTGAATGGTGATTCGTCGGCGGCTACGGCATTCGAGCAAGAACGCTTTGGGATCGAGCAATTGCAATTCCGGATGTACGTGCTTAAGAAGTAGCAACGATGCATCTGGCAGACTCCATCGACTGATGTTCCTAGTGAAGGCAAAAATGTCGCGATGTAACAAATGCTCTGGCGTGTTGTTGATGCTGTCGTTGACAGCCTGCGCATCCTCAACTTCAACCCAATCTGCAGGTCCAACCACGACGGCACCAGCCGGAACCGCAACGAATACAGCTAGGGAAGTGACGACAACCACGGCTGAGAAAAAAGCGCCCGTCTCCGAAATTGGATCTCATGGCGTTGGGCGGCGCGAGAAGACCTACGTCGACGAGTCTCGCCCGACTGCCGCCAACGGCTCCTATCAAGGCGCCAAGAATCGCACCTTGCATACGTTCACGTGGTATCCGTCGAGCGCTGCCAAACCAGGCGGCGATGTTGTGGACAATGGCGCTCCTGATAGTTCGAGTGGTCCGTTTCCGTTGATCATCTTGAGCCACGGTGTGACGGGTATCGCCGGGGTGTACGGGGGCACGGGGATTGCACTTGCCTCCGCGGGGTATGTGGTCGTCGCTCCCGACTATCCGTTGTCGAATGGCGCGGCTCCAGGTGGACCGGTCGTGTCGGATGTGACAAATCAACCGGCGGATGCCGCGTTTGTGTTACAGAGTGTGATCGACGACAACACCACTGATTTTGCTGGCGTTATCGCGACCGACCGTATCGGCGCGATGGGGCATTCGCTCGGCGGCTTCACCACGATGGGGCTGACGTTCTCGAAGTGTTGCGCAGATCCGTCGATCGACACCGCGGTCGTGCTTGCAGCAGGACCGTTTGGGACTGACCTGCTCGATCAGGAATCGCCGACACCTGTGCTGTTTGTTCACGGTGACGCCGACGGCACAGTGCCGTACGAACGTGGAAGAGCCGCGTATGACCTCATGAAGGCACCGAAGGCGTTCGTCACTATTCCAGGTGGCGCGCACATCCCGCCCTTTCTTGGGCTGGCTTCTGAGTTGGCTGACCAATATCACAAGGTGCTGGTGCCGTGGTTCGACCGCTGGCTCAAGGTATCGATCAATTCGCTCGACGCGATGAGGACTGCGGTGAAGAATTCCTTGGGGAGCCTGGAGTTAGAAGAAGAACTGCGATGAACCACGCGCAGCGCATCGCGCGTATCCGCTTGCGAATGGAAGCTGAGCGTGTCGACGCGTTGGCGTTGTCCGTCGGATCTGATTTGCCGTACCTCATTGGCTACGACGCAATGCCCCTTGAACGGCTGACGATGTTGGTCCTGCCACAGCACGGCGATGCCAAACTGGTGATCCCGCAGCTCGAGGTCGCCCGCGTGAAATCGGGATTCGATCAGTTCGAGATTGTCGCTTGGCAAGAGACTGACGACCCTATTGCGTTGGTCGCTTCGATGCTGCCGGAGCACGGTCGAATCGCGATCGGCGACCACACTTGGGCACGTTTCGTGCTGGCGTTGCAGCGGTTGCGCCCCGACATCACGTTTGTTCCTGCCAGCGTGGTGACCGCGGCAGTGCGAATGGTGAAGATGCCAGATGAGATCGAAGTGCTGCAGCGTGCTGCCAGCGCGGTTGATGCTGTGGTGGGCGAAATGCGCTCGCAGCCCTTTGCCGGTCGTAGCGAGCTTGATATCCACCGTGAGTTGATCGAGCGCATGTTGCAGCATGGCCATCAACGTGCCAATTTCGCAATCGTTGCCGCCGGCGAAAATGCGGCGAGTCCGCATCACGAACCGGGCACCAGAATCGTTGCCGATGGTGATCTCGTCTTGTGCGATCTCGGTGGCACGTTTGATGGATACTGTTCGGATATCACCCGAATGTTCCACGTCGGCGCGCCGCCTCAGGAAATCGCCGACGTATACAGCGTGCTGTTCGAGGCTCATGCCATGGGTTGTGCCGCGGGCGTGGTTGGAGCACCTTGCGAAACAGTCGATGCGGCCGCGCGCTCCGTCATCGAACGATATGGATTTGGTGAGTACTTCGTGCATAGAACCGGTCATGGCATCGGAACCGAGGCCCATGAAGAGCCCTACATGGTTTCGGGCAACCGCATCACCATCGAAGCGGGACACGCATTTAGCGTGGAGCCCGGTATTTACATTCCTGGACGCTTTGGCATGCGTTTAGAAGACATTGTGGTTGCGACCACCGACGGGCCACTTTTGCTGAATTGCGCCGCCCGTGACATCGCGGTCGTTGGGTAAGCCAGCATGAAACTCGATCTTGCGACGTTTTTGTTGCAATGGGCTGCTGGCGGTTTGGCATTTTTGTTTTTCACGACTCGTCGGCGTGAACTCGGCATTGGCTACGGCTGGCTCTTGCGATCAACTTTCGGCCTAATCGCCGCGGGTGCCGCGTTCGCGTTTGCCTCGCATGAGTCTCCAAGCGTTGGTGACCGAATCGCGACCGTAGCGAGCGTGCTCGTCGTCGCCGCTGCACTTGTTGCATTGTGGCGATCGATAGCAACACGAAGCGGCGGCGTCACTGCGTTCGACCCGCGCTGGGATGCGGTCGCGCCAGCGCTTGGCATCCTGGGCCTCTTCGGCGCCGCCGAGATTGCCGGTGGCGGATATGGGCTGGCGCTCGCCCGGCTCGTGATCGGAGCGCTGTTTCTCGGTGCCGTGAGCGATGCCATGTTGCTGGGGCACTGGTATTTGGTGCAGCCCGGTTTACGTCGGAACCCGTTGCAGGATCTCGTGCGGGTGACTGGGTGGATCTGGCCACTCGAAGTGGCGGTGCTGTTGATCCCCACGGGGATGGTGTCGGTGATCAACGGCACGATCGACGACAGTTACAACGGGCTGTTGGGTTGGGTTTGGATCGCGTGCGCAGTTTTCACCATCGGGTTGGTATGGGTCACGACGATTGCACTGAAGGAGCGCTATTACTCGGCCGTGATGTCGGCCACGGGCCTGCTGTATTTGGCGATTCTCACCGCGTTCGGCACGGATCTAATCGCACGCGCGGTATTGGCTCCTTGATCCGATACACCCAATAGTGTTCGTCGATCACGATTCCGCGAGTGAATGCGACTGCGAGCGGTAAGCCCGGCACCGGTTCATTCGTGACGAGGTATCGCGGTGATGCCGCCTCTCGTTGAGTTCGGATCTTCTTGAGTTCGAGGGCATCGGCCAGGCTCAGTGGTGGTCGTGTACGACGAGCATCCCAGATCGTAAATGAACCTTCGCGCGCTCCTTGTGGGTAGATGATCGCGCGTTCGAGGTACCCGGCGAGCGCCGAACCAACGAAGTCCGGACACGCCGCGATTATTGCGCCGCTACCGCCGTTACGTTGGAGCCATTCGGCAGTGGCCTGCGCGTCAGTAAAAGGACTGCGAAGATCGCTTGAGTACGCGCGTATGCCGACTCCAAGCTGCGCAATGAGTATGACTGAAAACAGGAGCGACCAACGGTGAAGAACTCGGACACTGCAGACGCCGTCACAAGATTCCGATGGGTTGTCCGGAGAAGCCATGCTGGGCTGGGCGCTTTCGCGTGTTGAGAACAACAGCCAATTTGCAGCGACAAATGCGATCCATATTGTTCCGAAGTAGCGAGCCGCGTCGCTGTTGCCGAGCTTCAAGTACATGATCGCGACCGTGCCGCTGGTGGCGCAGAGCCAGAGTGCGAGTGCCCCCTGATGGGCGCGCCACAGAAGTGACACCGCGATCACGATGCCGATTGCGGCAATTGCGGCGAGACCTGTGTTGCCGTCGGCGATACTTGTGTTCCACCACGACTGCGTGAACTGCTGGAGTGGTAGGAAAGCTTTGAAAATTGCTGCGATCGCACCGGAGCCAAGGTGCGTGTCGAAGCGCAAATTCCACTCGCTGTATGCGCTCGTGCCGTCCGGGGGGCGCGCTTGTGCGTAGGCCACAACACAACCCACAACCGTGAGCGCTATTGCTGTGCGTACCTGGCTGGATTTCGGCGTTTCACCGTTTGCTCGGACGTGCACCAAAATGCCGACCAACAACGCGATCGCTAAGGCAGCACCAAATGCGCTGGTGAGCGCGAGCATCCCAAGTGCAACGCCGAATGGAAGCCACCTGCGAACGGGTGTGATGCATGCCAATGCGATCATCGCTAGCAGCATGCCAAGCCCATAGCTGCGAGCGAGTATCCCGTATTCGTACAAGCCGAAGTATCCGAAGAGCAACAACGACCGCTGCATCCGAGAAAACGGGGATCTCCAGAGCACAATTGCTGCGGTCGCGACCGCGATCGTCCACTGGAGGATTTGCAACATCCAAATGGACGACTGCAACTTTGCGAAGGGCCACAGGAAGGCGTACCAAAGAAAAGGATGGCCTTCGTGGCGAAGATTCCGCACTAGCGCGGTGGGTGATGCGCTGACCCGCGCGATTGTCCAGGCTTGGAGTTCGTCGCGCCAAGGTTCGTGTGTCCACAAGCCGACGGCGACAACTGCCGCGAAGATGCTCAGTGTGAGCCAGTTGCGCCGATGCTCACGTTGCGATGGCGCGTCCACAGGCTGCGACGCTACTTGACGGTCGCGTGGCAAAATGCCGCGTCATTGCACAGCTACACGACGAAGTATTTTGCCTCTGGATGAGGAACGATGATTGCGCTCGTAGAAACCTCGGGTACAAGGTGGAATTCCTCGGTGAGGGTCACGCCGATCTTTTCAACCTCAAGCAGTTCGGCGACCTTGATCTGATCGTCGAGGTCGGGACACGCTGGATAACCCCAAGAGTACCGACTTCCTCGGTACTTCTGGCGGAAGAGACCGGCGAGTGACGGGCCGTCTTCGTTGACGAAACCCCATTCTTCGCGGATGCGATGATGCCAAAATTCTGCGAGGGCTTCAGTCATCTCAACACCGAGTCCGTGCACCAAGAGATAGTCCTGATATTTGTCGGCCGCAAACAGTTCGCGTTCGTGTTCTGAGACGGTGCTGCCCATGGTCACCACGTGGAAGCCCACGTAATCCTCTTCGCTCGAAGCGACCGACCGAAAGAAGTCGGCGATACATAAGAACGGGTCTTTTTGTTGACGGGCAAAATTGAAGCGCATCCGCTCTTGGACGCGCGCCTCATCGGTCCAGATGATGAGGTCGTCACCTTCGCTGTTGGCAGGAAAGTAACCCCAAGCAACCGACGGATTCAACAGTTGCTGTGACTTGGCGATTTGCAGCTGCTCGCGCAAGGTCGGACGGATGCGGATCTTGAATTCCTCGTCGCTTTCGCCCTTGGCCGGCCGAAACTGCCACTGGTTGCGAAACAGTGCGGTTTCATTGATGAATCCCGCGATATCGTCGAGCGAGATACCCTTGGCTACGCGGGGGCCGAGAAACGGCGGCACGAAAACGGGAACGTTGTCGGCAACGTCGCTACGCTCGGGCACGTCGACCACTTCAGTTGGACGTTCCGATTTTCGCGGCAATCGAGACTCAGCAATTTCGCGACCGTACTTGTCATCGACTTCGTCTCCCTTCTTGATCGCCATCAGTCGATCCATCGTATGGAGGCCTTCGAACGCGTCTTTGCCGTAAAACACGCGCCCGGCGTAGGTTTGACGCAGATCAACCTCGACGTACTTGCGAGTGAGAGCTGCCCCGCCAAGCAGGACCGGAATCTTCGATAGGTCGCGAGCGTTGAGTTCTTCGAGGTTTTCGCGCATGATGATGGTGCTCTTTACGAGGAGCCCGCTCATCCCGATTGCATCGGCATCCAGCGACTCAGCTGCTTCGATCATCTCATTGACGGCAATCTTGATGCCCAGGTTGTGCACCGTGTAGCCGTTGTTGGTGAGGATGATGTCGACCAGGTTTTTGCCTATGTCATGCACATCGCCTTTGACAGTAGCGAGTACGACTGTGCCTTTGCCGCCCGCATCGGCTTTTTCCATGTGGGGTTCGAGATACGCGACGGCCTTTTTCATCGTCTCGGCGCTCTGCAGCACGAACGGAAGCTGCATTTCTCCTCGCCCGAAGAGCTCGCCGACCACCTTCATGCCCGCGAGTAGCACGTCGTTGACGATGGCGAGTGCGGGCATCTCTGCAAGTTGGGCATCGAGGTCTTCTTCGATGCCGTTGCGGTTTCCGTCGATTATCCGGCGCTGGAGCCGTTCGTCGATGGGCAGCGATGACAGGTCGTCTTTCTCGACCGACTGCGATTCTGCCCCATCGAACAACGCCATAAACGCTTGTAGCGGGTCGTAGTTTTCTTGGCGGCGGTCGTAGATCAAGTCGAGTGCGGTGTCGCGCTGTTCTTCAGGGATTCGATGCAGCGGCATGATTCTGGCCGCGTGCACAATTGCCGAGTCGAGTCCGGCTTCGCGACACTCGTGCAAGAACACAGAGTTCAGCACGTGGCGCGCTGGCGGGTTGAGACCGAAACTCACGTTGGAGAGGCCGAGGGTGGTGGACACGCCTGGCAGCTCAGCTTTGATACGACGGATCGCTTCGATCGTGGCCATTGCGTCACCGCGGAGATCGTCGTCGCCGGTTGACAACGGAAACGTCAAGGGATCGAAGATGAGATCGGTCGCTGCGAGGCCGTAGCGATCTACGGCGAGGTCGTGTAGACGATGGGCGACTCGTAGTTTCCAATCGGTATCGCGGGCTTGGCCTTCCTCATCGATGGTGAGACAAATAACCGCCGCGCCGTATTCACGGGCGAGTTTGAACACCCGATCCATCCGCTTGCCCTCGCCGTCGCCTTCTTCGAGGTTTGCAGAATTGAGGATGGCCTTGCCGCCGTGGTGTTGCAACCCGGCTTCGAGCACCTGCGGTTCAGTGGAGTCGAAGACCAACGGCAAGCTGGCTTGCGTCGCGAACCTCCCTGCGATTTCATTCATATCGATCGCGCCGTCGCGACCCACGTAGTCGACGCACACATCGAGCACGTGCGCGCCTTCCCCAACCTGGTCGCGTGCGATTCGCAAGCACCTGTCCCAGTCGCCTTCCAACATTGCATCGCGAAAGGCCCGGGAACCATTGGCGTTGGTGCGTTCGCCGATGGCGAGGTACGCAAGCTCTTGATGAAACGGAACGTGGGAGTAAATCGAGCTACAGCCCGGCTCGAATTCGGGTGTGCGAGCTACTGGCGCTCGGCCTGCAATCGTGCCGAGGCGATCAACGACCGCGCGCATGTGCGCGGGCGTAGTGCCACAGCAACCACCGACGATGTTGAGCCCGAATTCGTCTACGAAGCGTTCATGAGCGTCGGCAAGACCCTCTGGTGTGAGGTCGTAGTGAGTATGGCCATCAACGATGGATGGAAGCCCTGCGTTGGGCAAGCACGACAGCATGAGCCGGCTGTGTTGCGCGAGGTAGCGGAGATGTTCGATCATCTCGTTGGGGCCCGTCGCACAGTTGAGCCCGATGATGTCGGGTTGCATGGCCTCTAGCGCAGTGACCGCGGCACCAATTTCTGAACCGACGAGCATGCGTCCAGTGGTCTCGATCGTCACTTGCACCATGATCGGCACAGTGATTCCTGCGGTCGCCATCGCTCGCCGTGCGCCGTTGATCGCGGCTTTCGCTTGGAGAAGATCTTGCACCGTTTCAATCAGCAGCACGTCGACGCCACCCGCGAGTAGACCAACGACTTGGAGTTCATAGTCGTCGCGCAAGACCGCATATTCGATATGGCCGAGCGAGGGAAGGCGGGTTCCCGGACCCATCGAGCCGATGACGAAGCGGGGCCGACCGTCGACTTCGAATTCGTCGGCAACCTCGCGGGCGATTTGTGCCGCGCGTTGATTGATCTCGAACGTCTTTTCTGGGATCTGGTATTCGTTCAGAACCAGTGGGAAAGCGCCAAACGTCGCCGTCTCGACGGCGTCGACGCCCGATGCGAAATAGTCGCGATGCATGGCGGCTACGAGGTCCGGGCGCGTCAAGACGAGCATCTCGTTGCAACCCTCAAGCTCAAGGCCGCCGAAATCGTCGGCAGTGAGATTTTGGTCTTGCATCCAAGTGCCGAACGCGCCGTCAAACACCAACACGCGGTCGCGGAGAGCTTCAAGAAATCGTGACATTGTGCCCAGGCTACTGGGGGCCTTCCAATATTTCCCTTTCGTCAGGGCGGCCGTACACTCCGAGGGTGAAGGTATATACGAAAACTGGCGACGACGGTACGACGGGGCTGTTCTTTGGGGGCCGGGTAGGGAAAAGCGACATCGGGCCCAGCGCGTACGGCACCGTGGACGAGGCCGTCAGTGTGCTCGGTGTTGCACGATCGATGTGCGAGCGGGGAAGCGAACTGTTCAATCTGTTGATCCGGCTGCAGCGTGAGCTATTCGTCGTCGGGGCTGAATTGGCAACCGACCCTGCGAACCGAACCAAGCTCTCCGACGGTACAACTCGGGTCACGGCGGAGATGGTGTTGAGCCTCGAGCCGATCATTGACGACATCACCACTCGCTTCACGCCTCCAACTGAGTTTGTACTCCCTGGCGAAGATGCCGTCGGGGCAATGCTTGATCTCGGGCGAACAGTTGTGCGGCGGGCCGAACGTGATGCAGTCGCCGCGGCACGCGAAGGCTGGCTTGGTTCGGATTCTTCGGTAGTGCAATACCTCAACCGCCTCGCGGACCTGCTGTGGGTACTAGCGCGGTGGCAAGAGGGAGTATCGCTGCCCCTGAGGGTGCACGACCAATAGGCTTCCGCAAAGGGTTCGACAACCTGTGTCGAACGCCGCGGGTCGAATTTCTGGAATGTTGATCCATTGCTTTGAGGAGTTTCTGTGGCTGTGAAGTTTGTGCTGTCGAATGGTGCCGTCGACAAGCAGCGTTGCGATCTCTTGGCGGTCACCGCCGCGAGCGGTGCGAAGTTGAGCGCAGCCGCGACAGCGATCGACAGATTGCTTGATGGAACGCTGAGCCGTTCGGCGGCTGCGAATGCCTTTAGCGGCAAACTCGGTGAAACCCTCGTGGTTGGCGCGTCGGGCATTGGTGCAAAATCTGTGGTGCTGGTGGGAACCGGAATGGCGTCGGAACTGACCGTTGATGGCCTGCGCCGGGTGGGTGCGGCCATTGCGCAACGTTCACGGAAAGCGAAATCGGTCGCGGTTGCTGCAACAGACGCGCTTCCTGCGGCAGTCGACATCGCCGACGCACTGGCAGCGATTGGCGAGGGCATCGTGCTGGGGAACTATCAGTTCATCAAATACAAAAGCGAACAGAAGCGCTCGATATTGGCGAGTGTTGCAATCGTCGGTGTCAGTGGCGCGCGTGTTGCTACGGCGGTGGATGGCGCGGTCATTGCTGCGAACGCAACCTGTTGGGCCCGCGACATGATCAACGAACCGGCGGCGGCAAAGAGCCCAGCCGACATGGTGACCGCGGCAACGAAGTTGCTTCGTGGCAAGAGCGTCAAGGTGGATGCGTGGCAAGGCGCGGAGCTCGCGAAGCGCAAGTTGAACGGCACGATTATTGTGGGTCAAGGATCGCGCCGCACGCCGCGATTCTTGCGCCTTGAGTACGCGCCGCGCGATGCTCGTCACACGGTTGCACTCATCGGCAAAGGCGTGGTGTTCGACTCCGGTGGGTATTCGTTGAAGCCGTCGAGCGGCATGGAACAAATGAAGACCGATATGAGCGGCGCCGCGGCGGTGATCGCGACGATGTCGGTGTTGGCGGAATTGGGTGTGCACAGTCGAGTCGTCGGGTACGTGCCGCTGGTGGAAAACATGATTGGTGGCAACGCCTATCGCCTCGGCGATGTGATTACCTACCGCAACGGCAAGACCGTCGAGGTGATGAATACTGATGCCGAGGGGCGCTTGATTTTGGCCGATGCCTTGTGTTTGGCCAGCGACGAAGCTCCGGACGCAATGATTAACTTGGCCACGCTGACCGGCGCTTGCATGGTGGCGTTGGGGCCAAAGGTCGCCGGCATGATGGGCAATAACGATGCCTGGATTGACCAAATCAAGGCCGCATCCGAACGTAGTGGCGAACCGTTGTGGAAGTTGCCGCTTCCGCCCGAGTACCGCAAGATGCTCGACAGCGAAATCGCTGATATGAAAAATGTTGGTGGGTCATACGGCGGTGCACTGACTGCTGGGCTCTTTTTGAAGGAGTTCGTCGGCAAGGTGCCGTGGGCCCACCTCGATATCGCCGGACCGTCGCGAGCCGAATCTGATGACGCCTACCTGTCTCGAGGTGGAACTGGCTTCGGTGTGCGCACCCTCGTCGAATTGGTGCAGACCTTCCGTAAACCTCGCTGATAGTCGAGTTTGAGCAGCTGTCCGTGAGTACCAACGCAACCCCGAATTGAGTAGCTATGAAACGTGCCCTCCGAGTTGTAGTCGCGGTATTGACGCTGGCCACCGCGGTTACTGCGTGTAGCAGTGACAAGGCTGAAGTGAAAGCGCCTGCTTCCTGGTGGAAAGGTGTCGCCGAGACCGACATGCGCGGCAAAGCAGAGGGCGATTCGTATCCCAAAGTTGTGGTGGAAGCGAATGACAACACATTCGCCCCGCAGATCCTGCGAATTGATCCTGGAGTAACGGTTGAATTCAAAAACCGCGGCGACAGCATTCACAATGTGCTCAAGGCCTTGCGGATTCAGTCGTTCGGACCGCAATTCGGTATCGACAGTCTCGACGTCGGCGCTTCCTATGAATTTACTTTCGAAAAAGAGGGTGTTTACCGCATTTTTTGTTCTCTTCACGGCAACGAAGACAATGGCATGGTCGGCATGATCGTGGTCGGCGCGGCCAAAATTGATGACGAACTCGGCGGCAAGGTCGTCGAACTGAAACAAGGCACGTTGAGGGTCCCTCAGGAATACAAAACCATTCAGGCCGCGGTAGATGCCGCCGCTCCTGGCTCAATGGTCTTGGTCGACAAGGGCGTCTACAACGAGGCGGTGTTCGTGAATCCAGGGCATGAAAACATCGTGATTCGCGGCACCTCGCGTAACGATGTGATTCTCGACGGCAAGTTTGATAAGAGCAAAAAGAATGGGTTCTTGGTGCAAGCCGATGGTGTGGCGATCGAGAACATCACCGCGCAGAACTACGTGGTCAACAATTTTTTCTGGACCGGAGTGAAGGGCTACCGAGGTTCGTACCTGACGAGTGTTCGCAGCGGCGATTACGGCGTATACGCCTTCGACTCTGTCGATGGACAGTTTGATCATGTGTACGCGTCGGGTTCGCGCGACGCAGGCTTGTATATCGGCCAATGCACGAAGTGCAACGCCGTGGTCACCGACTTTGTGTCTGAGTGGAACGGCCTCGGTTTTTCCGGCACCAATGCGGGCGGTGATCTGTATCTTGTGAACAGCACCTGGCGGTTCAACCGAGTGGGGATTGTGCCCAATAGTGGCACCAACGAGACGATGTACCCGCAGCGCGCTGCGACCATCGTGGGCAACCGCGTCTACAGCAATAACAACAAGGGAACGTCCGCAATTGATATCGCGACAACGGCGTTCGGAAATGGCATTTTGCTAGCGGGTGGAAATGACAACGTGGTCGAGCGCAACTTGGTATTCGACCACGACGTATACGGGATCGCGGCTATCCCTCTGCCTGAGAAGTTTCTTGATCCCGACAGCGAGACGGCCGTTGATTTCGACGCAACGAATAACTCAGTGCAGAACAATGATGTGAGCGACTCGCGGGTTGCGGACCTTGCAGCAATCGTGCAGATCACAAAACCCAACGATGGTGGTAAGAACTGTTTCAAAGGCAACATCGTAGAAAAGACCAATCCGGCGAACATTCAAGAATTGCTTGCATGTGGCTCCGCGCCCGGGGTATATGTGGCCGATCTCGCGAAGTTCATCGAACAGTTCACCGACGACGGCCCGCCCGAGGTCGACTGGAAGCTTGCCAAGCTTCCAGCGGTCGAACGGCTTGAAGAAATGCCGAACGCCCTGACCGCGCCCGTAAAGCCTGCCAACGTTGGCGTGCCGATGAAGATCGACCTCGCCGCGATCACGCTCCCGAAAAAGTAGCGAGGTTCACCGCGTCGCTTACGGCAGCACCACGACCGTTGTGCCGAGAGGTGCCCAGTCCCACAGCGTTTTGACGTCGGTTTGATTCATCCGCACGCAGCCCGCTGAGAGTGCAGTGCCGAGCTGCGCGTCGCTTTGAATTGGTGTGCCGTCGGGACGCAACGGGATGCCGTGGAATCCGATCCACTTCCCGCTGCGGGCCTGAACGAAACGTTGCATATACGGCAGGGCAAGTGAGCCCGACGATGACATCGGCGAGCGTGACTGAATCGCATAGGTCCCCACCGACGGTGCGCCTAAGCGCCCGGACACTTTCCAAAAATGTGAGACGGTGTTGTTGGACTCAACCGTCCACACTCGTTGTTGACTAATCGAATAAACGATTCGACGGCCAGTCCCGGAATTCGCAGGTGCGGGCGGCCCAGGCGGCGTGGTCGCGACCCAATAGCCGCCGCCTCCAGTGGTGCTTGCTAGGCCGAGCGCGTCAACCGCAGTGGCGTTGGCTCCGCCAGCGTTCTTGGCGCCTTTGACCGCAAAGACCCGTCCGTCACGGCCAACGATCCAGTATCCCGCGTGCGGCGAACGAACTATCGAAACGGCCTGTGCGCCAGAAGTGGGATTCCCGAGCGCTGGTGCATTGCCGAATGGCATTACGGCGCCGTCGCTGACGAGTAGTTGGTATCCAGCGCCATTGGCAGTCGGCGCGATATCAACGACTGTTCCGTTCTTCCAGATAGCCGCTCCGCTACCAAAGAATTGGGCGCTACCGAATGCGAAGACGCCGCCGTCGCTCGCAACGAGCCAATATCCCTTGCCGTTCGGTGCTGAGGCCGCAGCAACAATTGGCGCGTGCAGCCTGAGGTTGCCGAGCGAACCGTGAAAGTGCGCGTCGCCGAAGCTAAACACGCCGCCATCGCTCGCAACGAGCCAGTAGCCCCGTCCGGTGGGTGTGGGCGCAATCGCCACGATGGGTCGCACAAGGCGCAGGGCTCCAGTCGAGCCGCGAAACTTGGCGTGGCCGAAGCTGAACACGCCGCCATCACTTGCGACGAGCCAGTATCCGCTGCCGCTGGGATCGGCCGCGATGTCGACGACTGGTTGGTGCAGCGATCCACTGAGTTTTGGCAGCGTTGGAGCTGATCCCTTAGCGACGACGATGGGTGCGGCATAGCCGCCCGCGGCATCGGCCCTGGAAGCGTTCGCGGTTGAAAGGGCCGTCGTGCCAAGCAAGGTGATCGCCAACACGACGTTGAAGCGGGCGCGAGAACGTTGCATGTGTCCCGATCGGACAAGCCGACCGGGACATTATGAATATGAATCAGTGACCGGTTGTGCCGCCATCTTTGAGCGTGGCGTGGGGCATGCAGAATTGGTCATATTCCGCGATCACGATTTCTGAGCCGTCACTGCAGGACGGGCACGCAGGATCGCGCCGCACTTTGAAGGTGCGGAAGCTCTGGTCGAGCGCGTCATAGGCCAACAGCCGGCCTCGAAGCGGGTCGCCAAGGTTCAAGATGAGCTTGATTGCTTCGAGGGCCTGAATCGAACCGATGATGCCGGGCAGCACGCCGACCACACCAGCTTCTGCGCACGAAGGCGCAAGTTCGGGGGGCGGCGGTTCGGGGAGCAAGCACCGGTAGCACGGGCCGTTGTACGGGTCGAACACCGTGACCTGACCCTCGAAACGAAAAATCGAGCCGTGCACAACTGGGATCCGTTTCAACAACGACGCGTCGTTGAGGAGATATCGAGTGGGAAAGTTGTCGGTGCCGTCGATGACAATGTCGTAATCGCTGAGGATGTCGAGCACGTTGTCGGCACCGAATCGAACATCGTGGGTGATCACGTTGACGTCGGGGTTGAGTTGGGTGAGCGTCTTTTTGGCGCTGTCGACTTTGCGGTCGCCAATGCGATCGGTGTTGTGCAGAATCTGGCGTTGCAGATTCGACGCGTCGACGACATCCATGTCGACGATGCCGAGCGTTCCGACGCCCGCGGCTGCGAGGTACAACGCCGCGGGTGACCCCAGACCGCCTGCACCCAACATCAAGACGCGAGCTTCGAGCAACTTCTGTTGGCCAGCTTCGCCGACCTCGGGTAACAGAATGTGGCGTTGGTAGCGATTGCGTTGTTCAGGGGTGAGAACGGCGGGCGTGATCCACGCGCGGCCTTCATTTTTCCAACGGCCGAAGCCCCCAGCCATTGAAATGACGTTCGAATAGCCAAGGTCTTGCAGAGTTTTGGTTGCGAAGGCGCTTCGCACGCCACCGGCGCAATACACGACTATTTCGGCGTCACGGTCGGGGAGTTTGTTCTCGACTTGGGCTTCGAGATGACCTCGGGGGATGAACACTGCCCCTGGGATCATGCCCTGTTCGTATTCGTCGAGTTCGCGGACGTCGAGCAGCGTTGCGGAGTTGAGTTTCTGCTCGGCGTCTGCGGGTTCGATCTCTCGAATCTGAGTTTTGGTTTGTGCGAGGAGCTCACGGAAACTTGCCATAGCTAAATCCTACCTCAGAGGTCGGGAATTGCCAATCGTGAGTTTCGGGCCGGACAGATCGGAGAGGGGTTGATCTGTCCGGCCCTGATCGTCGCGCCGGGAGGGGCGGTGCGGAGCCGATTACGGCGCAACGAGTTCTTGGGCGTCGAGCGCCTTGAGGTGAGCTGGACTATGCCGCTGGGGTCGGTTCCTGGGTGGAACGTGCGGCTTCGATGTTGCGCTGGGTTGCCCAGGCGACTGCACTGCGAGTCACGACGGGTGGGTAGCCGATGCGCAGCAGTGCTCGCTCAGTGCAGTCGGGGCTTTCACCTTCGGCGATATATGTGAGCGCGGTGCGGCGGGCGTGTGCGATCGCGGTGTCGTTGAGGGGGCGCAGCAGCTGCTCTTCGGAGATTTCATGGTGCAGCGACCGAACTGCAGGCGGCAAGCGCCGGATGTGTTTGCGGTGGATAGGCGCGAGGTTGCGTCGCACCATAAGCGCACCGGCGGGGTGCTTTGTAGAGAGGCTGAACTGTTCGAGTCGCCGAAGCGCTTTGCGAAGTTGGCCGCTCGCAGTGTCTGCGGTCTTGTCGCCCACTCCGAGCGCCGCGGCAATTGCGGCACTGGCGACAACGAACCCTTCGGGATTGCGATCGAACCCGTCGGCGAAGCGCCGCATGAGCAACAAACAGGTGGGGCCGAGGGTCGGCAACCAAAACGTCTCGGCGTACCAACTTCGGGGGTCGTGGCCGAGGGTGTCGATCACGCGGTCAGGCCAGGGGCACACATGCAGCGTCTCGCTCATGTCAAGCACTGTGACATAGCTAAAAATACATGTCAAGTTGTTTTATATTGTTTAAAACGAGATGAGAGTTGGCGCTTTGGAATGTGCGGCGAGAGTGCTCGTAGCCTTACTGCCTATGACTGACGAACCCCTCGAAGCCTGGCGCACCCTCGCGGCGAAAGAACTTGGCGGCAAAGATCCAGAATCACTGACTTGGACAACGCCTGAAGGCATAGCGGTGAAGGCGCTCTACACCGCCGCGGACCTCGAAGGCCTCGATATCGATCGGCAGTTGCCAGGCGTCACTCCTTTTACAAGGGGACCGCGCGCCACGATGTACAGCAACCGACCGTGGACGATTCGCCAGTACGCGGGCTTCTCTACGGCCGAAGACTCGAATGCGTTCTACCGAGCGAATCTTGCAGCCGGCCAAATGGGCTTGTCCGTCGCCTTCGACCTTGCCACCCATCGTGGCTACGACAGCGACCACGAACGTGTCGTTGGTGACGTGGGTAAGGCGGGTGTTGCAATTGATTCGGTTGAAGACATGAAAATCTTGTTCGACGGGATTCCGCTCGACAAAATGAGCGTATCGATGACGATGAATGGAGCGGTGCTGCCAGTGCTTGCTGGCTACATCGTTGCGGCCGAAGAGCAAGGTGTCGATCAATCAAAGCTTGCGGGGACGATTCAAAACGACATTCTCAAAGAATTC